>MDSX01055226.1_pt1 | contig 292586 bp, 227 predicted proteins | sample 811141 | NCBI WGS metagenome assembly MDSX01 (sample SAMN05326642, study PRJNA326480) | marine metagenome | isolation source: seawater | place: Atlantic Ocean: South East | collected 2010 | reverse complement strand
CCGGACAACATCGATAACGACGATGACAACGACGGTGTATCGGATGTAGACGAAGCGACCAACGGCACAGATCCGCTGAATGCTGATTCAGACGGTGACGGCAAAGGCGATGCTGCGGAAGGTACTACCGACACCGACGGTGACGGCATTATTGATGCGCTGGAGTCTGCGAACAACGACGCGGATAACGACGGCGTATCTGATGAGCAGGATGCGGCGAATAATGATCCGACCAATGACTCGGATAACGACGGCATCAACAACGAGACCGAAGTTGCGGCAGGCACTGATCCGCTCGATCCGAACAGTGTTGGAACGGATACCGATGGTGATGGTACGCCAGATAACATCGATAACGACGATGATAACGACGGTGTGTCGGATGCTGATGAAGCGACCAACGGTACTGATCCATTGAATGGTGATACCGATGGCGACGGCAAGGGTGATGCTGCCGAAGGCACTACCGATACTGACGGTGACGGCATCATTGATGCGCTGGAATCTGCCAATAACGACGCGGATAACGACGGTGTATCTGATGAGTTGGATGCGGCAAATAACGATCCGACCAACGATTCTGATAACGATGGAATCAATAACGAGACCGAAGTTGCAGCCGGAACAGATCCGCTTGACCCGAACGATGTTGGTAATGACAACGACGGAGATGGGGTGCCTGACAACATCGACAACGATGATGACAACGACGGCGTGAACGATGATGAAGATGCTTTCCCGAACGATCCGAATGAAGATACGGATACGGATGGCGACAACATCGGTAACAACGCCGACACCGACGACGATAACGATGGTTACAGCGACCAGGATGAAATCGATAGCGGTAGTGACCCTCTGGATGAGAACGATACTCCAGCGGATAACGACGGCGACGGTATCTCTGATGTTAACGACGACGATGATGACAACGACGGTGTCAACGATGAAGACGATGCCTTCCCGAACGATCCGAATGAAGATACGGATACCGATGGTGATGGCATAGGTAACAACGCTGATACTGATGATGATGGCGATGGCTACTCTGACGACGATGAGACTCAGAATGGTACTGATCCACTGGATCCGAACGATGTTCCTGCGGACAACGACGGTGATGGCATCTCTGATGTTAACGATGATGACGATGATAACGACGGCATTTCTGACGAAGATGAAGAGAACCTCGGTACTGATCCGAAGAACCCTGATTCAGATGGTGATGGCGTTGATGATGGCACTGAAATTGGTGATACCAACAACCCTTCTGATGAAGATGGTGACGGTACTCCGGATGCCCTTGATAGCACCAATGACAGTGACAGCGATGGTCTTTCAAACTATCTCGAAACTCTGATTGGTTCAGATCCAGAGTCTCGTGACAGTGATGGCGATAGCTATCGCGATCATGAAGAGATTGCTGTTGTTCTGACTGGCGAGGATGTTGATGAAGACGGTATTGATGATGCGCTGGATGCAAGCGTCATCGGAGCACCCGACGAAAACGGAGACGGTGTAGCTGACTTTGCCATTGTTGATGTGGATGGTGATGGAATCCCTAACCTGCTCGACACAGACAGCGACAATGATGGTATTGATGACATCAATGAAACGCTGGCCGACGCGGATGGTGATGGTATTCCTGACCTGGTAGACCCTGTGACTGCTGTGGGCGGTGGTGATAGTGACGGCGACTTCATCCCGGACGCGATCGAGTGCTGCTACGACACAGATCGTGATGGTCAGCCTGACTATATGCAGACAGACACCGACAGTGACTTTATTGACGACGTAATCGAAGCTGGCATCAGCGGTAATGATACTGATCTCGATGGCTACGATGACACCTATGATGCCGACATAGACGGTGACGGTAACGTCGATAATGGTCCTGACGGAAACCTGGACGGCATCAACGACTTCTGGCAGCCGATTGACTCAGATGGCGATGGCCTGGCGGATTATCGCGATACGGATAGCGACAACGATGGTATCCCTGACGAGGAAGAGTCTGGTTATGGCGCCTTCCCGGATCGTGATACCGACGGTGATGGCATCCCTGATCGTGTCGATGGCGACAACGGTGACACTGGCACTTCTGGGGGTGACAGTGACGGTGATGGCATTAGTGATGAAGAAGAGTGCTCTGCGGGTTACCCGAACTGTGAAGACAGTGATGGTGACGGAACGCCGGATTATCTTGATGATACTGATGACAGCATCGATCAGGCACCGGGTAACACTGATACCGATAACGATGGGCTGACGGATGAAGAGGAAGCTGAGCGTGGTACTGACCCTAATGATGCAGATTCGGATAATGATGGTGTGTCTGATGGTGATGAAGTGGCAGCTGGCTCGGATCCACTGAACCCTGATTCTGATGGAGATGGCATTGAAGATGGTGACGAAAATACTGACAGTAATGACAACGGAGTGGTCGACAGCAACGAAGGCTACTTACGTACGTCAACAGGCTCAGGTTCTATGAGCCTGCTCTGGGTAGCCGTTGCTCTTCTGCTTATTCGTCGCAGACATCTTGCGCTGCTGCTCGCAGCGGCGTCTTTGCCAGCTGCAGCAGTAGAGGCCGATAAAGAGCGCATGTATGTACTCGGCTCTTTGGAGTATTCCCGTTTCGCCCCTATTACCGAAGGCGGTGGTATTAAGATTACTGATCGTCATGACTGGGGTGCTGGACTTGGCGTGGGCTATGACCTGCTGGATGAACTTGCGCTGGAATTTTCTTACGCCACGAAGGGGGAGTTACAAGCTGCGACAGCGGGCAGTGATGTGGGCATTGAGTACAATGCTGCTGTTCTGTCAGCTAAATGGTTTCCGGCGATCTGGAGAGAGAACGAGCGTTACTCTGGCGATTGGCCAGAGAAATTTAACTGGTACCTGACTGGTGGGGTATCACACCTGAATACGTCAGGAGATGCTCTTTCTGAGAGTGAAAACTCGTTAAATATTATGTACGGCGCTGGTGCAACTTATGGCCTGACTTCTAAGTTGCAGCTAAGAGGCTCACTGGATCGTGTTTCTGGCGATGTGCTGACCTATGGCCTGAGTCTGATCTGGTATCCGTTTGCGTCTGAAAAACGTTCCTGGAAACGTGACCCTCAAGTTATTGAGGAGGCGGCATTACCTGCCTACTCGCCGGTAGATGTTGCTGTGCCATCCGCTGAGCCTGTCGTTGTTATCGAGCCGACCGCAGCTGGCCCTGAAGAGGTTTGCCAGGTTGAGCGTTCCAGAGCAGATGTGTTGTTTGCCTATGACTCGTCGAGACTCCGTTCTGAATATGAAGAGAGTCTTGATATGGCGGCAGACGATTTCTTCTCGTGCCCCGACCTGGAGATCACTTTGATTGGTTACACAGACAGTCGTGGTTCGAAGCGTTATAACGAAGCGCTGGCTCTGAAGCGTGCTGAGACCGTGGCGCAATATCTTATGGAGCGGGGCGTCCCATCCAATCGTATCGTGAAAATCTCGCGGGGTATTGATGCTTCAAGAGGTTTGAGCGAAGACGAAAAACGTCGTGTAGAGCTCTATTTTGGTGACCACTCTGAATAACCGATAGGAGGTGCGATCTCGCCCTCGCGGCGCGTGAACACCCGTAAATCATATGTAAGCCCTCAGGTTACACATTGTAATCTGGGGGCTGTCTTTTTAAGATACATCCTTACCGCCACTGTTGTCGGCAATTAACAATAATAACTGTCAGCTGACAGCCCCCACACGTGGACGGTACGGAGATAATTGTATGAAGGCGTTTCAATGGTCGGCTGCTTCTTTGCTGTCGATACTCTGTACTTTTTCTGTTTCAGTTCAGGCTGCGCCGGGTGGCGTATCCTTCAATGACGCGGGTCTCTGGCTGAAAACAGATGATGCCGGCGATATCGCCGTTGCCTGGAAAGATAACTCCGGCGCCTCGAATAATGTCGAAGTGCGTGTAACCGGGTCTGCTGCACCCTGGGCACTTAGCGAGGCAGATGCCGCGCACAACTTCCACCCCTATACCACGGGTTACCAGAATAACCGCCTGTTTCACGATACCGATGCCTCATTTGTGGAAGAGGGTGACAATGTAACGCCGCTCACTATGATTGCTGTCACCCGTTTGGTTAGCCTCCCGGATACAGACAGTGTCGCTCGTATTATGGGGCTCGCCAACAGCAGTTTGCCGGAAGCAGCTGAGCCCGGTTTATCGGTAGCTGGTGATGATTCAGACTATGCTGGCCGTTTACAGTTGAGTTTCGAGTCAGAGTTTTCAGCCTGGCCAGATTATTTATACAGTTCTCCAGTTCCACTAGCAGAGAGCGTGATCAACTTTGCGGTTGTTGGCGGGTCGAATAACACAGATGTCACCCTTGGTTATAACAATACTCAGGCATTCAGCGTCGCTGATGAGCCCGTTGTAACCCGGGGCGATACCGTCTCCATTGGATATGGCACCCGGTTCGCAGAGAGCGCGCAACCGTTTAACGGCGATATCATGGAAGTGATCTGGTATGCCGACGAGTTAAGTGAAAATGAATTGCAGCGGGTGCACAGCTATCTTGCAGTGAAGCATGGGATTGGACTGACAGGTGACTACCTGGCGTCGGACAATACGGTTGTCTGGCAATCGACCATCAACTCAGCCTATAACACCGATGTGTTTGGTCTTGGGCGGGATGATACGAGTGGCCTGAACCAGCTTATTTCCCGGTCGGTTACTTCTCCCGAACTGACCGTTTCTACGACGACTGATTTTGCTTCCGGTAATAATACTGCTCGTCCGGTCCTTGGCGCTGACCGCTCTTTCGCCTTGATGGGGCATAACGGTGGTGCAGTGTCTTTTTCAAGCACGAATGTTTCAGGATCATATTCTTATCGGTCAGAGCGTGTGTGGCTGTATCAGGCAAGCAGTCTTATCGCTCCGCTTGCCATGAAATTCGACCTGCCTGCTCTGGCACCGGGGTCAAAGGTGTATCTGGTGCGTCGTAATGCTGATGATGATTTTTCTGCTGGTGCAGTGACTCTTGGTGAAGTGAACGCTTCGACCGGTGAAATAGCAGGCATTGAATTAACCGACGGCGATTATTTCACCTTGGCTATCACCCTCGACTCCGATGAAGACGGCGTGATCGATCCTGAAGACGCATTCCCGAATGATCCTATCGAAACAGAAGATACCGACGGCGATGGCATTGGTGATAATGCAGACTCCGATGATGATGGTGATGGTTATACCGACGATGACGAAGTACTCGCAGGTTCTGATCCCAAGGACGATAGCAGTGTGCCGGCGGACAACGATAACGATGGTATCTCTGACGTTACAGACACCGATGATGATAACGACGGGCTGAGCGACACGGATGAGGCGCTCGTAGGGACTGACCCGGAAAACCCCGACTCAGATAATGATGGGGTGCTTGATGGCGCTGAAGTCGGTAGCGATGCGAGCAACCCGCGGGATGAGAACGGTGATGGTGTCGCTGATGTCTTTACACCGACTAATGATTCGGATCACGACGGCTTATCGAACTATGTAGAAACCTTAATAGGCTCTGATCCGACACGCCGTGACTCTGATGGTGATGACTTCCGCGATGACGAGGAGCTGGCGGTCACTCTGGCCGGTAGCGACGCTGACAACGACGGTATTGATGATGCTATGGATGCGGACTCCACCGGTGCAGCGGACCGCGATGGTGATGGCATCACAGATTTTGCACTTCGCGATACCGATGGCAATGGGACCCCAGACTTGCTGGATACCGACAGTGACGCTGATGGCATCGATGACTTGACCGAAACCTTGAATGATACTGATGATGATGGAATCGCCGATGTTCGTGACTCCGATAATTCATTGGGTAGTGGTGACAGCGATTCTGATGCCTTACCTGATGTTTTCGAATGCTGTGGTGATGCCGATCAGGACGGTGTTCCCAACTATATGCAGTCAGACAGTGATTCTGATTCGATTCCTGATGGTTATGAGGCAGGCATAATCAGCCCGGCAGATGATGATGGCGACGGGTATGACAACCGCTACGACGCCGACATAAATGGAGATGGCGTTGTGGACAACGGTCCGGATGCCGACAATAACGGCCTGCGCGATGACTGGTTACCGCTGGATACGGATGGCGATGGTCAACCCGATTATGCGGACACCGACAGTGACAATGACGGTGTCAGTGATGAGGACGAAAGCCTGTTCGGAAGCGCGCTTACTGATGACGCAGACGGAGATGGGATTCCATCGCAAGTTGATGCGTCGCAAGGGGAGAATGGCGGAGACAGCGATAAGGACGGTCTGAGTGATTCAGAGGAGTGCCCTGAAGGTTATCCTTACTGTCGCGACACAGACAGCAACGGCACTCCGGATTATATGTCGGTAGACAGTGACGGCGATGGTATTCCCGATGCTGAAGACCCGGACACGTCTCCTGGTGGTGGCGACTTCGACGGCGATGGTATTGGCGACGCAGAAGAATGTCCGGTGGCGGGTGAGTGCCCGGACTCCGACGGCGACGGCATTCCGGATTATCTGGACGACGACACCCAGTATCAGGCTCCAGACGGGGATGAAAATGAAGGCGAAGAAGGTGTTGGTCAGGCCCCTGAAGCTCCACAAGCTCTGTCAGATCATATGACTTCTTCGACTGGTGTAGGCGCGTTCTCTGTGCTTTGGGGGATGTTTGCTCTTCTGTTAATTCGTCGCCGTTCAATCGCGCTGGCCCTTGCATTAGGCACCATGCTGGCTGTGCCTGCGACAGCGGTCGAGTGGTCGAAAGAGCGCCTGTATATGACGGGCAGTGCAGAATATTCGCGCTTTAGCCCGGAGACAGAGGACAGCGTATACACAGTCTCAGACAGACATGATTGGGGGGTGAGTCTCGGTGCAGGCTATGACTTGTTCGATCAGTGGACGATGGAGTTTGACTTCAGTCAGAAGGGCGAGCTTCAGGCCTCAAGAAACAATACGGTAGAGAATGCTGAATACAGTTTCGCGGCAGCCACTGTCGCCTGGTATCCATCCATCTGGTATTCGAACCGGCGTTATGATGATACCTGGCCTCACAAACTGAATTGGTTTATCTCCAGCGGCGTCAGCCGCATGTTTGTTTCAGGAAGCGCAAACAACGAGCTGGAGAACCCGATCAATGTGTCGCTTGGTGGCGGTGTGACCTACGGCCTTTCTTCCGGTGTTGAACTGAAAGCAACCGCAGAGAGACTGTCGGGTGATGTATTCAGTTGGGGGCTGGGGCTCAGTTGGTATCCATATGCACCGGCAAGTCGGGGGCAGGCCGGGCGCAGCTATGACCCGGATGAGGACCGCACACCGTTGTATCAGCCATATCAGGTGGCCACTCAGCGGGTTGCGAGAACTCATGTTGCGGATTGTGGGCTGCAGCTTAAGAATGCTCAGGTAGAGTTCTCAGAGAGTTCGTACCTGTTGCAGCGAGAATACTTTCCCCGCCTTGATGAAATCAGCGACGATTTTTTTAAGTGCCCCGGTGTAACCTTAGTGGTGGTTGGAACGGGAGAACAGGCCGGCCTGGATCAGGACTCACGCCGTGATGATCTGGCTTATCAGCGTGCCCGTGCTGTGTATCAATATCTGGTAAGACGAGGAGTGCCGTCTAACCGGGTTGTAATTTCAACGCGTCCGGTTGACGACGACGCGGCATCTGAGCACCGCGCCGAGGTATTTTTCGCCCGCTGATGCGGGCGAAAAGTCAGCTCTGATATCAGCTCACTTTATTCAGCAGATAGGTAGTAAGCAGAGGAACAGGGCGACCTGTTGCGCCTTTGCTGGTACCGTCACCGCCCCATGCTGGCCCGGCAATATCAACGTGAGCCCAGCGGGTACCTTCGGTGAAGCGGGACAGGAAGCAAGCCGCTGTTGTCGCTCCCGCCAGTGGGCCTCCGATATTAGCGATGTCAGCAAAGTTGCTGTCGAGCAGTGACTGGTAATCGTCTTCCAGTGGTAAACGCCAGACGCGATCGCCGGAATAAGCACCTGCAGTATTCAGCTCAGTAGCCAGCTCTTCATCTGTGGTAAACAAGCCAGAATTCACTTTCCCGAGAGCCGCCATGCAGGCGCCGGTCAGGGTGGCAACATCCACACAGGTGGCCGGTTTATAATCACGGATGCCCAGAGTCAGAGCATCGCACAGCACCAGTCGGCCTTCGGCGTCAGTGTTCAGAATCTCCACGGTCTGACCGGATAGGGTTGTCACTACGTCGCCCGGCTTGCTGGCGTCGCCCGCAGGCATATTTTCAGCGCTGGTAATGATAGCCACTACGTTAATGGCCGGTTTAAGTTCGGCGAGAGTTTTCATTGTACCCAGTACAGAAGCAGCACCGCACATGTCGTACTTCATCTCGTCCATTTTAGCGCCAGGTTTCAGGCTGATACCGCCAGTATCAAAGGTGATGCCCTTGCCCACGATCATGTGAGGAGCGTCATCACCTGCGCCTTTGTATTCCATGATAATCAGCTTGCCAGGCTCTGAAGAGCCTTTGGCGACCGAATAAAATGCGCCAGCGCCCATCTCCTCCATTTCTTTTTCATCGTACACCTTACAGGTAAAGCCTGCGCCATCAGACAGCTTCTGTGCTTCGTCTGCCAGATAGGTCGGCGTACAGATGTTCGGTGGCATATTGCCGAGTTCTTTGGCGTACGATGTGCCGAGGCCTTTGGCGTCGGCAACGGTCAGGGCATCTTTGACGTCATCGCCGATCCAGATCAGGGTATCTAGCGCAGGTGTTGGCTCTTTACCGGGAAGGGTAGCAATGAACTTGTACTGTGCCGCGTGAACCGCGAGTACGATCTGTTCTGCCCACCAGGCTTGTGGCCGGCTGTCCGTCGCCAATGCAGAGACGTCTACCGCGGCGGTACCTTCTTTACCAGAGATCGCTTTACCTATGGCACTGGCGATTTTGTTGGCGTCAACGGCATTGAGGTTGTCTTTGCCACCGCCAATAATCACAGTGCGGCTGGCTTCTGTTCCGGCCAGTGAATACAGGGTCAGGGAGCTACCTGCGGCACCAGTAATATCTTTTGCCTTGATTCGGGCCTGAACCGCGCCAGCCGATGCGGTGTCTATCTTTTCGGCAGAGGCAGAAAGCTCACCGTTATCGTTAATCGTGACAACAAGAGTATCTGCAGTCAGTTCTGCAGGGTTACCGGTGAAAATCTGAAAATCCATCGTAGCTCCTTAGAGGGCAGGTTCGGTCGTATTCGGTGTAGCGAATTAAAGTGTTCCAGCTAAGTGTGCGGCCAGACCGTGAAAATACAAGTGGCTGGGGTAACGGAAGCTAAAAAAAACAGTACAATGCTGCCTTGTGGTTACTCTCTGATTTACACGACAACTGCCAGATGCCAATCAGACCCGACAGGCAGATGACGACCAGACAAAACAGGTGCGGCACCGTTTGATCTTATTCCGATATTTATCACGTGAATTGCTCGGCACAATGGGCGCCGTTACGATCGTGCTTCTCATGATCATGATGAGCGGCCGGCTTATCAATCAGCTGGCGTCCGCGGCTGCCGGTGAAATTCCTCTGGAAGTCGTTTTCTTCACGCTGCTTCTGAGAATGCCGTCGTTCCTCGAAATGATCCTTCCAATGGCGCTGTTTATCTCTGTACTGCTGGCGTACGGTCGTATGTATTCAGAGAACGAAATGAGTGTGCTCTCAGCAACTGGGTTTTCTGACCGTCGCTTGTTACTGTTTACGATGATTCCTGGCGCGGTCGTGATGGTGATCGTGGGGTCTTTTTCGTTATATCTCAGCCCTCTTGGTGCAGAGAAAATGGAAGATCTGTACGAAAAACAAGCAGAAATGACCGAGTTTGAGTTACTTGCCCCGGGCCGCTTTCAGAGTATGAAGAAAGGAACCCGTGTCACCTATACCGAATCATTGTCTGACAATAAGACGGTGATGAACCAGGTGTTCATCGCAGATGGTGATACTTTGATGCTTGCCGAGAAAGGCAGCCAGTATTTCAGTCAGGAAACCGGCTCGCGTTTTCTGGAACTGCATAACGGTAAGCGTTTTGACCTGGCTGCTGATAGTGCGGAATTGCAGGTGCTCGAGTTCGAGCGTTACGGTGTGAAGATCGCGGATGAATCCGAGGATCGTCGTAAAGTACGTAAGGATGCGGTAGCCACACTGGATCTTTTGTCTTCGCAAGACCCTAAGTTTCAGGCGCAGTTGCACTGGCGTTTGTCGTTGATTGTGATGGTGCCTGTGCTTGTGTTGATCGCTTTCCCTCTGTCTAAGGTTAATCCAAGGCAGGGACGCTTTGCCCGTATGTTCCCAGCCATCATTCTGTTTATGGTCTACATCTCTCTGCTCATCGCTATGCGCGGTATGCTCGAGAAAGAGCGCGTTCCGGCTATGGCTATCTGGGCACTTCATCTAATTTACCTGCTAATAGGGCTGGCGCTTCTGGTTGGCCCTGAAATTCTCCGACGTCGTCGGGCTGGGAGAGTCCTATGACCCGTCTTGACCGCTACGTTGGTAAAAGCGTCCTGATGGCCACACTGGTCGTTATTCTGGTGATTGTGGGTCTCGATGCAATTTTTACCTTAGTAGATGAGCTGGATCAGCTCAAAGGCGCCTATGGTTTCGTCGAGGCGCTTGAGTTCATGGCTCTGAGGCTACCTCGCCGGGCCTACGAGTACATGCCGATGGCGTGTCTGATTGGTTGTCTGGCTGGTCTCGGCGGACTCGCAGCCAGTAGTGAACTGACGGTGATGAGAGCCGCTGGACTCTCGGTTACCCGTATCATCTGGTCAGTGATTAAGCCGGTTGCGGTATTGATGGTTCTTAGTGTTGCTTTGGCGGAGTATGCGATTCCTACATTGGAGAGAATGGCTCAGTCTCAGAAGGCGGTGCAACAAGGCAAAGGAGAGCTGCTGTCGAATAAAGGCAAGGGCTATTGGCACCGTGAGGGTGACCAGTTCATGCGCTTCCGTGCCGTTGAGCCTAATGGTGTTCTGCACGGTATTGCTGTCTTTTACTTCTCGCCAGAAAAAGAACTGACTCGCGTTGTGCGTGCGGAGAGGGCGATCTTTCAGCGTAGCCACTGGCAGATGCAGAATGTCCGTGAGCAGTTGATTAGCGACGATCAAAGCAGCGTGACTTCATACGGCTCTAAACGTTGGGATTCCGGACTGACTCCCGAGAGCCTGAGCGTCGTCATGATCGAACCACGCGATATGTCGATCTCCAATCTGTACGCTTATGCGCAGTATCTGGACGATCAGGATCTCAATGCAGATAACTATCTGTTGTCGTTCTGGAAAAAGGTGACACAACCTCTGAGTACCTTTGCACTGGTACTGCTCGGTGCCGCCTTTATCTTTGGGCCATTGCGTCAGGTGACTGCTGGCTCGCGGATCTTTTCAGGGATTCTCGTGGGGCTGGTGTATAAGTATCTGGAAGAGATGCTGGCACCGGCCAGCATTGTGCTTGGCTTCGCGCCAATTATGGCCAGTATTATTCCCATTGTTCTGAGTGCACTGATCGGAGTGTACTTGCTTCGTAAGAGCGGCTGACGAAAGTCAGCTGCCTTTCGGGCGATAAACAATACGTGTCAGCGACGCAATGTCGTGCCAGGTGCGTTCTTTTTTATCGATCAGCATCCAGAAATAACCCAGCCCAACAATGGCTAATGAGAAAAAGCCAGTCGCACTGCGCAGTATGCAGTGACTGAGTTTGACGGGTGAGTTGTCATTGGTAATCAGATAGATGTTCCAGGCTTTCATGCCAATGGTCTGACCACCACGGCGCCATGAGTGCATGTAGTACAGAAAGCAGATCGTATAAAAGACAGAGCCGACCATTGCCGGGCTCAGGCGAACCATCTCTTCCTGACCTGTCATTGCCGATATCGCCGTGACCAGCAGCCCCCCCAGAATAATATAGAGAGCAAGAAGCACCAGCGCATCGTATGCCATGGCTGCAAGGCGACGAACAAGAGATGCGGTAGGGTAGTTTTGTAGCGACATGGGGTAAATAACCTCTGCAATCTGGTAACTGACGCCGGTCAGGACGCGTCCGGATGGGAATGTTAACATAAGCCCAAGACCAAAATTACAGGAGTCATCTTATGGTTGATCTGTTTGATATCCGTCGTGAATATACGGCCGGGCGATTGGATGAAAATACGGCGGCAGAAAACCCTATGACTCAGTTTCATGCGTGGTTTGAAGAGCAAAAAGCTGCAAGCCCAGACGAGCCTACCATGATGACGGTCGCCTCCTGCGACAGCGAAGGTCAGCCGTGGCAACGTATTCTCTTATTGAAGAGTTACGATGAAGACGGCTTCGTGTTTTTCACGAATTACACCAGTAATAAAGCCCGTCACTTCGGGGATAATCCGAAAGCCGCTCTGCATTTTGCCTGGCTGGCTCAGGAGCGGCAGGCCATGGTTCAGGGAGTGGTGACGAAAATCTCCCGGGAAGAGACCGAAGCCTATTTTCACTCGCGACCTCGCGAGAGTCAGTTGGGGGCCTGGGCATCAGACCAGAGTGCACCGCTCGGTAACCGCGCTGAACTGGAGGCCCGCTTTGAAAAGCTTAAAAGTGAATACGAAGGGTGTGAAATTCCAGTACCTGATCATTGGGGAGGGTATCGTCTGAGCCCTCAGCGTTTCGAATTCTGGCAAGGAGGGGAGGCGCGCCTGCACGACCGTCTGGAATATCTGCATGATGCTAAAGGCTGGACTAAACAGCGCCTCAATCCTTAATGAGGCTCTTTAGTCAGTCTCCTTAATCCGCCTTTAAGCGGTACTTACTGAACTTTCTGACCTCAGAGCCGGCGCATCAGATCGCGGCTCTGAGTGACGTAATGCCCACCAAAGAGTACGGCATGGTTCAGCAGGTGGAACAGCTGATAGATACCTCTTCTCTCTTCGTATCCCTCCTCGATCTTACGCACACTCTGGTAGCCCTTATAAAAGGCGTCAGGGAAGCGTCCAAAGAGTTCTGTCATCGCAAGATCAGCTTCGGCGTCGCCGTAGTAGCATGCCGGATCGTAGATAACCGGGAGAGACCCGCGACTGTCAGGAATAAAACCGATATTTCCGGACCAGAGGTCACCATGAAGGAGAGATGAATCCGGCTGGTGATCTTTTAAGGCATTCGAACAGGCATGCAGTACCCGACCTGCACTGGCAAACACATCCCCCTGACTAGCAAGCTCCCGTACCAGAGGTTCAAGGCGCTGCTCGACGAAAAAGTCTGACCAGCTATGACGCCAGCTGTTATTCAGCGGTGTAGGACCACAGAATGTGGTCTTGCCGTAGCCGTAGCCCTGATCGCTATGGTTACCGTGTAGCTTGGCGAGTTCTACTCCCGCTTGTTGCCAGTCTCCGTGCACTGCGAGCGGCAGGTGAGACAACAGGATGTATGAATGACCGTCGACCTCACCGGTCGCATAGGGAACGGCAGTCCGGATGGCCTGTGTTCTGGCAATTTCAAGGAGGCCTGATACCTCAGCGGCAAATTGTTCACTCGCCAGCCCGGATGCTGGCTGCATTTTCAGAAAAAAATCGCCTGCTTCGGTGTGAATGACAAACTGCTGCTGCTTACTGTTATTAAGATGCTGGCAATAGTTAAGAATATCGCACGCGCCGACGGGTAGCTTGCGTTGGTCAATCGCATCGGCAAGCAGGCGAGTGAGCGTGTACTCGGGATTACTGTGCGATGCAGTCTGTGGGAGTGGCATAAGCAGACACCATTATTTGAACATTTGATCAGTATATATCGCCTTGAAGACGATAATGATGATCAGTTCTCAGAATAGCGTAACCCAGGTAAGGTCGTGTGTGGGTTTTGTGTACGAAAGTAAACAGGCAAAAAAAAGCCCCGAAGCGGTTACTAACCGTCGGGGCCTTAAGAATTCGTGGTAGCTATGACTGGACTTGAACCAGTGACCCCAGCATTATGAATGCTGTGCTCTAACCAGCTGAGCTACATAGCCACTTCAAACTTCCTTGGTCGCGTGTGCGTCTCAAGTGGCGCGTATTATGCCACCATTTTTAACTCTGTCAACAGTTTTTCGTTATGAATTTCAACGGCTTACCGGATATCCGGATTACACGCATAAAAAAGCCCAGAGACTGATAGCAGAGGCTTTCTCTACCACCGGAATCCGGGCTTTTGGGGTATCAGCATTGACCTGGGATCAGATGATACCTTGCTCCTGCAGGTCGGCGATCAGGTTGTCCAGAGATTCCTGATCTGCTGCCAGGCTGATATCAGCGCCGTCAGCACCGCCGGCAACCAAAGCAACCAGACCATTCGCTTTCAGAACCTGAGCGGTTTCCGCAGTAGCAATGCCGGAAACACGGCCCATCTCGTACAGTCGACGATCCAGAGCATCAACGATGTCTTCTGCATTAGCGGCGTTCACTGCAACGATGGCAGGCTTCTGGTTGAAGCGACGTGCTTTTTCGTCAGCAGACACAGGCGAGGTGTTGCTGCCGTCAGCCGCTGCAGCACCAACGATCATACCAGCACCGATGGTGACGTTGCTCAGGCGATCAATAATGATGAAGGCGCCTGTACCCGGGATTTTTCCGTAGGTATCAAATGGAATCGCTTTATCCAGAGACACTTCAACCAGGGCAATCTCATTGAGCGCAACTTGTTCAGCAACACTGTGCTCAAGCGTATTCACGTCGATCAGGTGATGGATCTGAGTGAAGGTACCCGTTGTCGCGCTGGAGGCAAACTTAAGGTCGTAGGGCTTGCCTGGCACCATTGCGCCTTCGGTCATCCAGACGATGTTTGCGTTCAGCTTGCTACCTACTTCTGGAAGGTCATTCGCTTTAACGATGACGTCACCGCGACTGATATCAATTTCGTCTTCTAGGGTCAGTGTAATCGCTTGACCAACGAATGCTTCTTCCAGATTACCCTCATAGGTGACAATGCTTTCGACCTTACTGGTCTTCTGCGATGGCAGTGCCATGATGGTTTCACCGGGCTTGATTGTGCCTGCGGCAATCGTGCCGCAGAAGCCGCGGAAGTCGAGGTTAGGGCGGTTTACGTATTGCACTGGCAGACGGAAGTTCTCAAGGTTCTTATCTTCGTCGATTTCGACGGTCTCAAGAATCTCCATCAGAGTCTGGCCTTTGAACCATGTTGAGCGCTCGGAGCGTTCTACAACATTATCGCCGTCCAGGGCAGACATAGGTACAAAGCGGATGTCTTCCAGATTCAGTTTGCCGGCAAACTCAAGGTAGTCTTCGCGGATTTCATTGAAGCGGTCTTCACTGAAGTCCATCAGGTCCATCTTGTTAACCGCAACTACCACGTGTTTGATGCCCAGCAGAGAAGCGATAAAGCTGTGACGCTTAGTCTGAGTCTGCACGCCGTAACGGGCATCAATCAGAATAATCGCCAGGTCACAGGTCGACGCGCCGGTCGCCATGTTGCGGGTGTACTGCTCATGTCCCGGGGTGTCGGCAATGATGAACTTACGCTTGGCGGTAGAGAAGTAGCGGTAAGCTACGTCAATGGTAATGCCTTGCTCACGCTCAGCGGCGAGACCATCAACCAGCAGGGCCAGGTCGATTTTCTCACCGGTAGTGCCGGATTTAGCGCTGTCTTTTTCGATCGCTGCCAGCTGATCTTCATAGATCATTTTCGAGTCGTGCAGCAGACGGCCGATCAGAGTGGATTTGCCGTCGTCCACGTTTCCGCAGGTCAGGAAACGCAGCATTTGTTTGTTTTCGTGCTGCTTCAGGTACTCAAGGATATCGGAAGCAATCAGATCGGATTGGTGTGACATTAGAAGTACCCCTCCTGTTTTTTCTTCTCCATCGAACCTGATGAGTCGTGGTCAATGGCGCGGCCCTGGCGTTCTGATGTGGTGGTCAGCAGCATTTCCTGAATGATCTCAGGGAGTGTTGCGGCTTCAGATTCAACCGCGCCAGTCAGCGGGTAACAACCCAGGGTACGGAAACGTACAGATTTCATCTCTGGGACTTCGCCTTCTTCAAGAGGCATGCGGTCGTCGTCGACCATAATCAGCATGCCATCGCGCTCGACGACAGGACGCTTGTCAGCAAAGTACAGGGGTACCAGTGGGATATCTTCGAGATAGATGTACTGCCAGATATCGAGTTCGGTCCAGTTTGACAGAGGGAAAACACGGATGCTTTCGCCTTTGTTTACTTTACCGTTATAGATGTTCCACAGCTCTGGACGCTGGTTCTTAGGATCCCAGCGGTGTTTACTGTCTCGGAAAGAGTAGACACGCTCTTTTGCACGGGACTTTTCTTCGTCACGGCGGGCGCCACCGAAGGCAGCATCGAACTTGTACTTATCCAGGGCCTGCTTCAGCGCCTGGGTCTTCATAACGTCAGTATGCTTTGATGAGCCATGAGTGAACGGGCCAATACCCTGTTCAACGCCTTCCTGGTTGGTATGAACGATCAGCTCCATACCAATTTCTTTCGCCATCTTGTCGCGGAACTCAATCATCTCCCGGAACTTCCAGGTGGTATCCACGTGCATCAGTGGGAATGGCGGCTTGCCTGGGTAGAAAGCCTTACGCGCAAGATGCAGCATCACCGCAGAGTCTTTACCGATGGAGTAAAGCATTACGGGGTTATCGAATTCGGCAGCCACTTCGCGGATGATATGCATACTCTCCGCTTCTAGCTGTTTCAGGTGGGTCAGATTGTAGTCGGTCATGGTTGGCCTGTTAGCTCTCTGAAAGGTATAAAACCGGCAAAATAAATTTGAAGCAAATATACCAAGGCGTGAGGTATATAAAAAGGCGCTATTGATAACAAATAGCTATAACAATATGGTGTTCGAATCCATAAATTTCAGAGAGGTTGCGTTATGGGAACAGAGAGGACCGTTGCGATTCCGGGCCCGGAGGGACAGCTTGATGCCCGAGTGATGGAAATCGATGGTGCCAGGACCGGACTGGTGATGTGTCACCCTCATCCATTATTTTCGGGCACTATGGACAATAAAGTGGTCACAACGGCAGCTCGGGCAGCGAAAGGCCTGGGGCTGAACACACTCCGGTTTAACTTCCGGGGCGTTGGCAGCAGCGACGGCGAGCATGATCATGGCGTTGGAGAGCAGCAGGATGTCGCCTCAGCCGTCCGTTATGCGAAAGAAGAGCTTGGTTGGGAGCGGATTATTCTCGCTGGGTTCTCGTTTGGTGCCGGCATGGCCTGTCTGTATGGATGTGATCATGCCGAAACGATTGATGGACTGGTTCTGATCGCGCCTGCGGTTCATCACTTCGATGCTCCGACTACTTTGCCGCAGGGAATTGAAACCTGGGTCCTGATGGGCGATGCCGATGAAGTCGTGCCATTTGATGAAGTCGAGGGGTGGGTGCAGCTGGTGGTTCCTCAACCTCATTGGTTGGTTTTTGAGGGAGCTGGTCACTTTTTCCATGGTCGTATTACCGATCTGAAGTCCACCCTGACGGAAGAGTTGTCGGTGTTCGCCGAAGGTTAATAGAAGGAATGTTAAGTAAGGCAGGTGGCTGAGAGCCGCTTCATTTGCACTTTTGCAGCCCGGGCGGTAAATTTCGCCCCCCGAAAATCCTTATTGGAGAGTGTCCGTGTCTACCCCGTGGGAACTGTATCAGGCAGATCTGCTGCGCGACGATTTTTCATATGACCCAGCTCAGGAGATGGCGGTAAAGCATCTTCAGCGTCTTTACGATGACCTTGTGGCCGCTGAGCAGCGCCGTTCAAAACAGGGCGTTCTGGGTAAACTGTCGAAAAAGCTGAGCCGGACAAAGCCTGAACCAGAGAAGGGGATTTACTTCTGGGGCGGCGTGGGCCGCGGCAAGACTTACCTTGTTGATACTTTCTACGACGCGCTGCCCTTTAAGCGCAAGATGCGCACACACTTCCATCGTTTTATGCAGCGTGTTCACGGTGACCTGACGAAGCTTGCCGGAGCCAAGAATCCACTCACTGTGGTCGCTGACCAGATCGCTGAAGAAGCACGGGTCATCTGCTTTGACGAATTCTTCGTGTCTGATATCGGTGACGCTATGATTCTTGGTGGCCTGATGCAGGAGCTGTTCGACCGAGGTGTTACTCTGGTCGCGACCTCTAATATCGTGCCTGACGGTCTGTATAAGGACGGCCTGCAGCGCGACCGGTTTATTCCAGCTATCAAACTTCTCAATCAATTTACCGAAGTAGTTAACGTCGATAGTGGCGTGGACTACCGTTTGCGAACACTGGAGCAGGCCGAGCTATACCACTACCCGCTCGATGGCGATGCGAATTCCAGTCTGGAGAAAAGCTTTCAGGGACTGATAGCCGACCCGCGCCATGTCGAAGCTAACGCCAGCGTTGAGATTCTTGGGCGCAAAATACCGGCGAAAGCCGTGTGTGATGATATTGCCTGGTTCGATTTCTATGCCCTCTGTGATGGACCACGTTCACAGAATGACTACATCGAACTCGGCAAACTATTTCATGCCGTTATTGTCTCAGACGTGCCCGCTATGGGCTCGAAGAACGACGACCTTGCGCGCCGCTTTATCAATCTGATTGATGAGTTTTACGATCGCGGTGTGAAAGTGATTATGTCAGCCGATGCGTCAATCCCTGAGATATACAGCACTGGTAAACTGGAGTTTGAATTTCAGCGCACGACATCGCGGATGCTGGAGATGCAGTCTCACGATTATCTTGCCCGCGAGCACCGTCCGGACTGATCAGCCTTTCAACTGGTCAAGCCCAAATTTACGGCTGAGTATACGATCCAGCATACGTAGAGGCAGCCAACGCTTCAACAGCGGTAATGCTGTGCTGCCATTTCCAATTCTGATTTCAGGGGCAGGGTGCCCCTGGATGCGCAGTAGCATTTCTTTGGCGAAGGCTTCCGCTGTGGTGGGGTTCTGCTGAGACGCGACCGCCCGTTCCCGGATTTTATCTTCGACTGCCTTAAATAAAGAATCGGGCATGAGTAGGCCGCTGACCCCTGCCAGGGAGTTATCGCCGAAACTGGACTGAATCGCCCCTGGCTGGACTGTAATTACTTCAATACCAAAAGGCGCAAGCTCCATACGCATGGCGTCGCTCAGCGAGTGTAAAGCAGCTTTGGTTGCGCAATAGGCGCCCGAGAAAGGAGTCGTCAGGATGCCAGAAACAGAGCCAATGTTAACCACCTGAGCGTTATCTGAAGCTCTCAGCATCGGTAGCGCTTGTCGCGTGACACTTACAGGGGCAAGTACGTTGGTTTCAAACTGACGGAGAAGCTTCTCGCGGGATAGCTCGGTCACGGGCCCCATCGCGGCATAACCGGCATTGTTGATCAGAAGGTCGATATGACCAAGTCGTGCGCTTACTTCTTCAAAAACACGTTCGATGGCAGAGTCGTCGTTTACATCAAGTGCCATCCGTATGGCATTGTCATGATCAAGGTACTGCAGGTCATCCACATTACGGGCCGTCGCCACAACAGTATCTCCACGAGAAATACAGGCGCGCGCCAGTGCTCTGCCAATACCTGTTGAACAGCCAGTAATAAACACATTTCTCGTGGTCATGTCCGTTTCTCCGTCGTTGAATCTGTTACTACGCAGTCTTTGTTATCTGGCACTTTCTGCGGCTTCAAGCAAAGACAGAACTTCTTCTCGGATGCTGCCCATATCTTTTGGGTTAAAGCCAACGTGCTGGCTGTGGAGCTTGCCGTTGTGGTCAATAAGGAAGGCGGTTGGCATACCTCGCAACTGATAGGTTGCTGCCGTTCCTTCGTTATCGAACAGAGTCGGGTAATCAACCGGGTATTCTTTCAGGAAGCGAAGACCCTCTTCACGGGTTTCATCGACATTAAGAGCCAGAACTTCAAACCCACGATCTTTGAGTTCATTTCTTAGTTCGTTGAGCATGGGCAATGATTTACGGCATGGACTACACCAGGATGCCCAGAAATCCAGGTAAATCACCTTTCCTCGATAATCCTTTAAAGATATTTGGCGCTTTTCGTCTAGTGTGCTCAGCGTAAATTCCGGTGCATTGATCTGGCTTTCTGCATGTACCCAGCCCCCCCCGGTCAGCAGCAGTATTGCGAGCAGGCGAGTGAATAACTTCATGATCGAAAGAAAACGCGTAGCAACTGGCATAACAGTTTCCCTGAAAAATTGAGACTGTATTCTGAGCGGTATCCTTGTATTTGACAATCCGGGCTTTTCAGCCAGATCACCTCTTCGGGTGGTTTTCGTTTATGCCCCTGCAGGACTGACAGTGTCGTCTACACTTTAATGAGTATTTGCAGAGGGAATAGGAATGAAATTACAGAAGCCGCTGATTGCGATGCTGCTGGGTTTACTATTGCATTTGGTTGGAATTAGCGACGCGTCAGCACGAGTGGCTTCGATACCGGGTTATTCTCCAGATAACAATGTGCTTGATGTCGCCGAAGCAGAGTCAGGTCAGAACCTGGCGTTTATTACCCGCTACGTTGAGGATACCTCCGGCGACCTGGTGATTGGTGATGAAGAGAGCCTGGGCTGGAAAGCAGCTCGAGAGGACTTATCCTTCGGTTATACCAACTCAATTTATTGGTTCCGATTCAATCTGACCAACTCCGGTCACAGGCACCTCAGCCGCTTGATCAGTATCTCGTATCCTGTTCTTGATTATATTGATCTGTACCGGAAGACCAACGACGGTAAGTGGCAGCTTATTAGTCTGGGAGACAAGCAGGAATTCAGTGATCGCCTGTTGCCCCATCGTCATTTTCTGATTCCGTTCGAGATCGATCCGGGCGATGTCCAGGAATGGGTCTTCCGGGTAGAAACCTCCAGCTCAATGCAGGTACCTATGACGCTTTGGGATGAGCGTGACTTCTTTGTGCATGATCAGAATCAGCTTCTCGGGCTGGGTCTGTATTACGGCATTATGCTCATCATGGTGTTTTATAACCTCTTTGTGTTTTTCTCAGTTAAAGAGGGGAATTACCTTTTTTACGTTCTTTATGTCGGCTGTATGGCGGGTTTTCTCGGTAGTTTGCAGGGCATCAATTTCCAGTACTTATGGCCCTCAGCGATTCACTGGAACGATCAAAGTATTATTGTGCTGTTATCCGGCGTCATTATTTTTGCCGGCATATTCACGAGAAAATTTCTCTATCTTCATACCGATCAGTCGTTCTTTAATAAGCTGATCGGGCTGCTGATTCTGATTTGTATCGGCATCGTATTTTTGAGTAACCTGGTGGTTTATCACACCCTGATTCGGGTACTGATTGTTGTCGCTATGCTTGCGATGATCGGCGCTATCGTACTTGGCGTAAGGCGTTGGGCTGAAGGGTTTGTCGCAGCGCGTTATTACACCATTGCCTGGACCAGTTTCCTGCTTGGCGGCATCGTTCTCGCCCTTAATAAATTCAACATTATTCCCAGAAACTTCTTTACAGAAAATTCGCTTCAGATCGGCTCTGCAATGGAAGTTATTCTGCTGTCGTTTGCATTGGCCGATCGTCTTAATCAGGAAAAGCGTGAGCGTTACGAAGCCCAGATCAGTGCGTTGGAACATGAAAAATTAGCTCGTAAGGCACAGACCGAGGCCCTGGATCAGGAACGTAACGCGCGTAAAGCGCAGGAGAAGGCGCTTGAACACGAACGGGCTGCGAGAGAGGCACAGGCTAAGGCCCTCGATATCCAAAAAAGGGCAACAGAGACACTGGAGCGACGCGTTCGGGAGAGAACACTGGAGCTTGAGAATGTAAACGAACAGCTTGAGCGTATGAGTACGACGGACGCGCTTACAAATGTAAGAAACCGGCGTTTCTTTGACGACTTTCTTGATCGGGAATTCGCACTGGCTCGCCATGATATGGCCAACTTCTCGATTCTGCTGCTGGATATTGATCACTTCAAACAGGTTAACGATACCTATGGCCATCAGGCGGGTGATGAAATTCTACGCTGCATTTCTGGGGCGATCAGTGAAACGATTGAAAATAAAGATTCGGTTGCAAGGTACGGTGGCGAAGAGTTTGCAGTGGTACTGCCGGGGTTGAGCCAGGAACAGGTTGCGTCTATTGCTGAAGCGATTCGCCTGTCTGTGGCGTCTATTAATCTTGATCGTATCGCAGATGGCTTCCGTGTAACCATCAGCGTGGGCTGTCACTCGGCGATTCCTGATGATGCTGATAGTCCTGAAACCTGGCTGTCAAAAGCAGATGAAGCGCTATATCGCGCGAAAGAGAATGGACGTAACCGTGTGGAGTGTTGGTCTTAGGATAAGTTCAGGCGAGGGAGTTACCCTCGCCTGTTTTATTTTATCTTATTGGATGGACATCTGGCTGGCATATCCCACTCTGAAGCCACCCCAATGCTTGCCATTAACCCAGATTGGCACTGAAAGGTCATGCATTACCTCGCCAGTGTCACGCTTATAAGTCTGGAGCAAAAACAGATTCTGATTGCTGCCGCAGCGTGACCCTGTGCGATCGTCGAAGATACGCTTGGTACGATTGTTCACCAGGTCTTTGTGGTAGTCACCACTCAGAGGCTGAGCGAATTTTTTGTTATGAGTCGGGAAGTAGCCATTATCATCGACAGCACCAGCATATGCGATGAAGGCGTTACGCTGTAATATCGGCTCTTGGATGTCAGGTAATAGCTCATCAGTAAAGGCATCGAAATCTGTGGAAAATTTCTTGGGATTTGTCCCGGGAATATCACGATATTCGCGGCTGAAGAGGGCGTCGTGTGAGATTTTTCCGCTGGCAATTGCTTGTTCAAATAGTTGACCAATCGCCTCAGCGGCACTGAACGCTTCAGCTTTAACCGTGTCGTGCGGTTCACCTAAATTACCACTACCGAAAGATTCGAAAATGCTCTCTGCGGATTCTGATAGACCGGATGACTTATCAGCAATGGAAGCAACTTCGTTCTCAGTTTCCTGATAGTGGGCTGAAGTTTGTCCGATGATTCCGGAAATATGCTGAATATGCCCGGTATTATCGTTCATGTTTTCGACCAGCGCATTGACGGCATGTTGTATGTTGTCGGCGCGTTTGTTGATTTCAATGAGATGATCATTCAGCTCACGCGTCATACTTACACCCTCATCAATGACTTTGATCAGGTTGCTACTGTTGTCTGCTGCGAGTTTCACTTCCTGATTGATTTGGGCGACGGTGGTGCCGATCTGCTCGGTCGCATCTGATGTCTTCCCAGCCAGAGCACGCACTTCGTCAGCGACCACGGCAAATCCTCGACCCTGTTCACCAGCTCGTGCAGCCTCGATGGCAGCATTTAATGCCAGCAGATTGGTTTGCTCTGCAATATCATTAATGATGCTTGTTACCTTGCTGATGTTTTCAGATTTGGCTTCAAGATTGGAAATAAGTTCTGCATTGCTCTGCACCTGATCGCGGGTCTCTTCCATTTTCGGAATCGTACGGTTGATGGCCTCGCTGCCTGCGCGGTTAATCTCCATGGCTTCATTGGTTGCACGCGCGGCTTCTCGTGTCTGCTCCAGCATTTCTTCCATAGTGTTAGATATCCGACCCGTGCTGTGGACTATCTGCTCACTGTCTTTTGCCTCGTCGTGAATTCGTTTTTGCAGCTTGTCTGCCGCATATGACATTTCAGCTGCGGATATGGCGATATGGCCACCGTTTTCTGCGAGGTCCTGTTGTACTTTTCTTGCTGAAGCCAGATAGCTGTTGATGTCTTGAGTCGCATCGTTCAGCCAATTCGCGGTTGGTTTGATATCGTGTCTGTCGCCTTTTATCGAAGCGTTCAGGTTCGATATGAGATCTGTTGTTGGTTTAAGTACCAGCCTGAATTGGAGGAGGGCAGTCACAGAAGTCGCAACAATTGCGCTCAGTATGAAGGCCAGCGTTGGCTCTGAGCCTGCTCCATGAGTTACAAAACCCATAACGATGCCCGCCAAGATGCCGGCCAGTATTGATCCAGCTATCAAACGTGAACTAGAAACCATAGAGAACTCTCCGCTTTGTCCTCTTTGAAGAATAGCCCATGTGGCCTGAAAGGATATTTATGAGGAGGCGGTATATAAGAAAGTCAGGTTAACCTGAGGATCTGGTTGATCTGCTGCTTAGAAGACGTTGGGGAAGATAACCATTGAATGGTGCCGAAGGGGAGACTCGAACTCCCACGGGCGTTAGCCCACTGCGACCTGAACACAGCGTGTCTACCAATTCCACCACTTCGGCAAAAGGGTGTGACGACATCGTCGTCTACAGCGCCATCAACACGGTAGGTTGTTGATGGTGCCCAGGGGGAGACTCGAACTCCCACGAGCGTAAGCTCACTGCGACCTGAACACAGCGTGTCTACCAATTCCACCACCTGGGCAAAACAAGATTCTTCTTGCGAAGATTCTTCACTGACCGAAAGATCCGTTGGTACTGAAATATTGGTACCAGAGGCCGGACTCGAACCGGCACACCCGAAGGCGGGGGATTTTGAATCCCCTGCGTCTACCAATTTCGCCACTCTGGCAAATCAGTATCGGTCAGTGGCCGCGTATATTACTCAGTATTTTCCGAACGTCAACAATTTTTTCTAAGTATTTCCTTAACTTAGGAAATTATCTCGGGTAACCTTGCGTCCGGTTTTACGCGCATACTCCGCCCGCTATCCTCAGGCCTAATGAATGAAAACGAGTGACTTCAGCTTCGAGCTTCCTGATCACCTGATTGCCCGACATCCTGCTGCTGAACGCAGTGCTTCGCGGTTGCTGGTATTTGATCCGCAGCAACAACAGATAGACGACCGCATCTTTCGCGATATCGAGTCCCTTATCGAGCCGGGTGACCTGTTGGTGTTCAATAACACCCGGGTGATTCCAGCGCGTCTGTTTGGTGAAAAGGCGTCGGGCGGTAAGCTGGAAGCTCTGATTGAACGCGTTGTTTCTGAACATGACGTTCTGGCGCATCTTCGTAGTTCGCGCTCTCCGAAACCGGGACAGCTGATTTCTCTCGGCGGCGAAGATGCAGAGGTGGTTGGCCGCGAGGGAGCCTTGTTTCATCTGCGCTTCACTTCTGAGCGCCCAGTACTGGATATCCTTGAAGACGTCGGACACATGCCTTTGCCTCCTTATATGGAGCGGGAAGATGCTGAAGAAGATCGCGAGCGTTATCAGACGGTGTATGCAGAGAAGCCAGGCGCCGTAGCTGCGCCGACGGCCGGTCTGCACTTTGATGACGGCCTGCTTGAGCGCCTGACAGCGAAGGGAGTGAACTTTGCGTTTGTGACCCTGCACGTCGGTGCCGGTACCTTTCAGCCCGTGAAAGTCGATAACATTCACGAGCATCATATGCATTCAGAGTACATTGAAGTTCCTGAAGATGTTGTCGAGGCTGTCAGGGCGACAAGGGCGGCGGGTAAGCGTGTTATTGCAGTCGGTACGACCTCGGTGCGAAGTCTTGAGTCGGCCAGTCGCAGCGGGGCAATCGAAACGTTTCAGGGAGACTCGGATATTTTTATCTACCCCGGATACGAATTCCGCAGTGTTGATGCCATGATCACGAATTTCCATTTGCCTGAATCGACTCTGATTATGTTGGTGTCTGCGTTTGCCGGTCGTGAAGGAACGCTTGCTGCCTATGACCATGCGGTAGCCAATGAATATCGTTTTTACAGTTATGGTGACGCTATGTTTATGCCGTGTCGCCTGCACCAATCAAGCGGGAGCTGATTATGACTCGTGAATGCTTTATGCAGTTTGAACTGCATGGCACGGATACGCCGAAAGACGAGGGTGGCAGCTTTGCGCGTCGCGGCACCATCACGTTTCCCCGAGGAAAGGTAGAGACGCCTGCTTTCATGCCTGTTGGAACCTATGGTTCAGTCAAAGGCCTGAACCCTGAGCAGGTCGAGGCGCTGGGTGCTCACATTATTCTGGGTAACACCTTTCACCTGATGTTACGTCCCGGCACCGAGATAATTAAGGCGCATGGCGATCTGCATGATTTCATCGGCTGGGATAAGCCTATTCTCACTGACTCCGGCGGTTTTCAGGTGTTCAGCCTTGGCGATATGCGTAAAATCACAGAAGAGGGCGTTACCTTTGCTTCGCCGGTAAACGGTGACAAGGTTCTGATGACGCCGGAAAGCTCAATGGAAGTTCAACGCGACCTCGGTTCAGATGTCGTCATGATTTTTGATGAGTGTACGCCTTACCCGGCAACGACTCAGGAGGCCGCAGACTCCATGCGTATGTCTCTGCGTTGGGCTCAGCGCTCAAAAGACGCGCATGGCGATAACCCATCCGCGTTGTTCGGCATTATTCAGGGCGGTATGTATGAGGACCTGCGGGACGAATCTTTGCAGGGGCTGATGGATATCGGCTTCGATGGCTATGCGATCGGTGGCCTTAGCGTCGGTGAACCTAAAGACGACATGATGCGTATCCTGCGCCATACCGCACCTCAGATGCCAGAAGACAAACCACGCTACCTGATGGGCGTTGGCAAACCGGAAGATCTCGTGGAAGGTGTGCGCAGGGGCGTTGATATGTTCGACTGCGTTATGCCAACCAGGAATGCGCGCAACGGGCACCTTTTTACACACAATGGGGTTGTAAAACTCAGGAATGCCGCCAATAAGACTGATACTGGTCCTATCGATGCTGAATGCGATTGCTACACCTGTAAAAACTACAGTCGCGCGTATCTGCATCACCTCGACAAGTGCGGTGAAATTCTTGGTGCAACGCTCAATACCATACATAACCTGCATTACTATCAGACTCTGATGGCCGGTTTGCGCAGTGCTCTTGAAGAAGGTACATTTGCCGCATTCGTTTCAGACTTCTACGCTCGCCGCGGCCGGGAAGTGCCGCCGCTGGATACACCGGAAGGCTGAGACCACAACGATTTTAATTACAGGCGATGCCTGAACATTGGGAGTAAATTTGAATGAAAGCTTTAATGGCGCTGTTTGCTGTTGTTCCTGCAACTGCTTTTGCTGAGGCCGCACCTCAGCCTGCAATGGGCGATGCCTTTTCCTGGGTATTCCTGCTCGGCTTTGCAGCGATCTTCTACTTTATGCTGTGGCGTCCACAGGCAAAACGTCAGAAAGAACACAAAAACCTGATCGAAGGTCTGGCGAAAAACGACGAAGTCGTTACCGCCGGCGGCATGCTCGGTAAAGTGACCAAAGTGACTGAAGAGTTCGCTGTCATTGAAGTGGCTGACGGTGTCCAGTTCCCTGTCCAGAAAGTTGCTGTCACTGCAGTACTTCCTAAAGGCACTATCAAAGAAGTAAAAGCCTGACCAATCCCTGTAACGGCCTCTTCAGAGGCCGTTTTTTATGCTGAAGGAATAGGGCAGTTGTATGCTCAATAAATATCCACTGTGGAAAAACCTCCTCATTCTTGTGGTGGTTGCACTGGCGTTCATCTACGCCGCCCCTAATCTCTACCCACCTGACGCAGCAATTCAGGTAACGCCAGCGCGCGCTGGTGCTGAAATGTCGTCTGCCACCCTGAATAACGTTCGCGAAGCATTGGATGACGCGGGGATCAGTTATTTTGGCGAAGAAGTAAATGGCAGCACCGCGCTGCTGAGACTCGAATCCTCTGACGCACAGCTCCCTGCAAAATCAGCCATCCAGCGTAAGCTGGGGGATGAGTTTGTAGTTGCTCTGAACCTCGCACCGACAACGCCGGACTGGCTGGTCAATCTTGGTGCTGGCCCTATGACGCTGGGCCTTGACCTGAGTGGCGGTGTTCACTTCCTGATGGAAGTCGATATGGATGAGTATGTCTCCGGGCGTATCACGAACTACCGTGAAGACCTGAGAACCAGCCTGCGTCAGGAAGATATTAAATATCGTCGGGTTGTTGTTGAAGGCACTAAGGTTCGACTGAGCTTCCGCCAGGAAGCTTTGCGCAGCGAGGCCCGAACTTTTATTAATCGCAATTACCCTGGTGAATTCCTTCCTCAGGAAGAAGAGGTCGATGGCAACTTCGACCTGATCCTGATGCTCACTGAGCAGAAAGTCCGTGATTTCGAAGACTATGCTCTTAAACAGAACCTCATGACGCTGCGCAACCGTGTTAACGAACTTGGTGTTGCTGAGCCACTGGTTCAGCGTCAGGGCCGCAACCGAATTGTGGTTGAGCTGCCGGGCGTGCAGGACACAGCTGAGGCCAAGAAAATTCTGGGTAAGGCTGCGAATCTTGAATTCCGCCTTGAAGCAGAACCGGGTGCCAGCCGCTTTGCGACGGAAGAATATAGTTTCCGTGACAACCAGAACCGCACTGCGCGTCTTGAGAAAAAAGTCATTACAACAGGTGACAGCGTCACCAATGCCAGCTCTGGCTTTGATGAGAACAGCTTCCCTCAGGTAAATATCAGTCTCGACAGCAAAGGCGCTGCGCGTATGACGCAGGTGACCAAGAAAGCGGTTCAGCGTCGTATGGCTGTGCTGTTTGTCGAGCGTAAACCGAAGACAACCTACGAGATGGTCGATGGCGTAGAGCAGCCTAAGACGATTCAGGTTGTCGAGAAATCGATCATCTCTCTTGCCACGATTCAAAGCGTCCTGGGCAGTAGCTTCCGTATCACCGGGCTGCAGTCCGCTGAAGCGAATGAGTTGGCATTGCTGCTTCGTTCCGGTGCGCTTGCTGCACCGATGGATTTTGTTGAAGAGCGGACGGTAGGTCCAAGCCTGGGTGCTGAAAACATCGAAATGGGCGCACGCTCTGTGATGGCAGGCCTTGCTCTGGTTCTGATTGCCATGCTCGTGTTCTACCGCGCGTTTGGTTTTATCGCGAATATTGCTCTTGCGGTGAACCTTGTTCTGCTGGTTGCCCTGATGTCGATTATCGGTGCGACCCTCACCTTGCCGGGTATTGCCGGTATCGTTCTGACTGTGGGTATGGCGGTGGATGCGAACGTGCTTATCTTCTCGCGAATACGGGAAGAGCTGAAAAATGGCCGGTCGCCTCAGCAGGCAATTCATGAAGGTTATGACCGTGCCTTCCTGACCATTTTCGACGCCAACCTGACCACGCTGATTGTTGCTGTGATTCTGTTTGCAGTGGGGACTGGTCCGGTTAAAGGGTTCGCCGTCACACTGTCTTTCGGAATCCTGACGTCTATGTTCACTGCGGTCATGGTGACCCGTGCAATGACTAACCTGCTGTACGGTGGTCGCCGTGTAGAGCGCCTGTCGATTGGAGGTAAGGCATGAATACTGTGAACTTTATGCGTTTCCGTCATATTTCGACGGCGATTTCACTAACGTTGCTACTGATTTCGGTCGTTGCTATTGGTATGCGCGGTCTGAACTTCGGTCTCGATTTCACTGGCGGTACGCTGCTTGAAGTGGAATACGAAACCCCAGTTCCTCTCTCTGAGGTGAAATCGGTCCTTGATACCGCAGGCTACCGTGATGTTGTCGTGCAGAACTTCGGTTCTGAGACCGATGTTCTGGTTCGTATGTCTGAGTCCTTCCGTGATGACCTGGGTAACGAAGTTCTCGGGTTGTTGCAGACGAATGTCGAAGATAATTCACTGACATTGCTGCGTAGCGAATTTGTCGGCGCAAGTGTTGGTGAGGAGTTGCGTGATCAGGGCGGTATCGCCATGCTGGTGGCGCTTTTCGTCGTAATGGCCTACGTCGCATTCCGCTTTCAGTGGAAGTTTTCACTCGGTGCGGTCATGGCCTTGTTCCATGATGTTCTTATCATTGTTGGTATGTTTGCGCTCTTCCAGTGGGAGTTTGATCTTAATGTACTGGCAGCCTTGCTCGCCGTTATCGGTTACTCGCTGAACGACACCATTGTTGTCTCTGACCGGATACGTGAGAACTTCCGTATGATGCGTATCGGGTCTCCGGCTGAGATCATCAATGAATCACTGACCCAGACACTGGGGCGGACATTGATGACCTCCTTGACGACCATTCTTGTGCTGCTTGCGCTCTTGTTCCTGGGTGGGGATATCATCCATAACTTTGCATTAGCGCTCACGATCGGTGTTGGCGTAGGTACCTACTCATCCATCTATATCGCAGCGAACCTGCTGCTGGCATTCAATGTCAGTCGCGAAGACCTGCTACCGCCAGAGCTAGAAGAAGAGGGTGACGAGGCTCCTTAGTTTCGGTTTACTATCTTCGGAATGAATAAGAGCGGCCCAGCCGCTCTTGTTGTTCTATCGGTCAGATACTCATACGTCTGTTTTAGACGTACTGTTGTAACGGCGTACGCCATTCATGACTGGCGCGTTGCATTTTACGCCATTTGAATGGTATCAATATGTAACTGGATGGCATGGGGGTGTCCCGGGTAGGGTCGGAACATAAGCTTCGGGATGGAGCAAAACAGGACGTTTGCGGCAAAACTTGTGTCATTAAGGGACAGTTAGTCGGATTTGTCTTTATAACAATAATGAAAGCGGTATGCTGCCGCATTGCTGATTCTCTACTGACCTTTTGGGGGCAAAAGCCAGTGAGCCATCATAATCAGCTATCAGAAGAATAATGAAGGAAGCAGAATGAACGTCAGAACCTTGTTTGCCACTCTGTTTGGTCTTTTGTTTCTGTCGTCCGCAACACTCACTTATGCGGCTGACGATCTCGAATCCCGACGAAACGCAAAGCTCGAAGCAACAGTAATGAACCCCAATCTGCCGCTTGAGAAGCGCATACGTGCGCTCAAGAAATTGCAGAAGGATGAAATGGTTAACGGCCGTATCCTGAGGACGTTCTGTGTCTGGGACCCGCTGGGTAAAACTGGTCCGATTTCCTCGACTGTTGAAGATCAGAAGTTGCGTTCTCTTCATTATGGAATGGACCTCACTGTTATAACTTATCAGGATGAATCTGAGCTTGTCGAGGCGCTTCGCAGCGGCGAAGAATGTGATGCCGCCCTGATTCGTGGTGTTGCTGCAATGGAATTCAACCGTTTTGCTGGCACCATTGAGTCGGTTGGTGGTTTGCAGAGTCGCCAGCAGGTTCAACTGCTGATGCAGGTGATTGCGAATCCGCGCATGGCACAGCGCCTCGGCGATGATAATTACGTTGTACTCGGCCTGGCTACTCTGGGTTCCTCTTTCCGTTACAGTGCCGATCGTAGTAACCGTTCACTCGCCAGCTTTAAAGGCAAAAAGATAGCAACCGAGTCGTTTGACCCCGGGATGGCTCGGCTGACCGAAGCCTTCGGTGCTGATGCTGTGGTCGGCGATATGATGAGCAACGTTCAGAAATACGCCGACAATGAAGTTGCGGGCATGATGTCGCCGATTGTTGCTTATCTGGTGATGGGTAGTGGTCAGATTTCTGGTGACGTCGCCATCCTCGATACGCCTGTCGCTCAATCAACCATTCAGTTGGTTGGCCGTACGGAAAAGTTTCCTCCGGGGCTTGCTCAGATTCTGCGTGAAGACTTCCTCTTCAAGTTCGATAACTATGCACGTCGCGTTGATAACGAAATGGCGCTTGTTCCAGAGTCTTTCTGGGCAAAAGACAGTGCTCAGGATATCGCTGCACTGGAAAAGCATTCTCTGGATGTTCGTCTCAAACTCCGTGAGGAAGGGTATTACGATCCGGCAATGCTCAGGCTGCAACGCAAGATTCGTTGTAAGTTTGACCCTTCCCGTAGCGAGTGCAGTAATCCGAAGGAGTAATCCTGATGTTGTGTGTACAAGCGAACAAAAGGCAGCTCAGGCTGCCTTTTTTAATAATTAACCGTTCTCAGAGCAAAAATGTTCTCGACTGTGCTCTGTTAATTCAAGCACGGCAGAGTGACTGTGACGCCGTTCAGCAACGATGGCGTAGAAGGCTTGCTGTAGTTCTGGGACAGTACCTGCAACGTTGACGTCGTAGCGACGACAGATCTCTTCTGTGATGACTTCCGGCGCAAAAAAGAACCCATGTCCTTCACTGCCAAACGCTTTAAGCAGTGCCGAGTCATCGAATTCTCCGGCAATTCGCATCGAAATTCCCTGGCGTTTGAGCCAGCTCAGCAGGTTTGTTCGCATCGTCGATGAAGAGCCGGTCGGTATCAGAAGCGGTGCATCCACGAGACACTCCGGAAATGACTTGCCCTCCAGCAAGCGACCATTAGCAAAGCACGCAAGCCGGCTGGCACCAAGCTCATGGCTGAAGCAGCGTATGTTCATGCCCGGTGGCACGGGGCTATCGGCCAGCACGACATCAAGTCTGTGCACCGCCAGTTCGCCCAGAAGTGTGATCATCTGCTCTTCTCGGCATATCAGCTTCATCTGTGGATTCTTGGCGATGATAGGGGCAAGCAGCTGGTGAGTAATTGACTTGGGCAGGGCGTCTACGATGCCCACCCTGAGCTCTTCCGGGCGTGTAGTCAACCCCTGCTGCATGACTTCCTGCATCTCTTCGCCTAAGCGGAATATGTCTTTGCAGTATTCGTATGCCAGGTGGCCCGCGTCGGTCAGTTCGACGTTACGACCATTGCGGCGCAGTAACGCTTCGCCCAGATCGTCTTCGAGTAATTTGAGCTGCCCACTTATGGTTTGCGGTGTGATAGCAAGGCGGTCTGCAGCCGCCTGAATGCTACCGCTTTCTGCGACCGCGAAAAAATAGTGCAGGTGCTTATAGTTGAGTCTGTGCATACTTCGTAAAAACCGATATATCATATATAGTTAATACGAATATTATTGTTGTAAAACGCGTCATACAATACGTAAATCAAAAAAGGAGTGAGACTATGAAACGTCCCGATTATCTGAATTCAGAAAACAACGAGCCGGTTGCACGTAGCATACCGGTTGATCAGTATCAGGCTGGTACCGGTGGCAACACCTTTGCACCTGATGCACAAAAAGTACTGCGTAACACCTACGCGCTTCTGGCCATGACGCTGGTATTCAGTGCCGCTATGGCGGGTGTCTCTATGGCAGTGAACGCGCCTTCTTTGGGTTTGCTGACTCTGGTTGTAGCTATCGGTCTTATGTTTGCTATTCATAAAACAGCTAACAGCGTTGCTGGTATTGCGCTGACCTTCGTTTTTACTGGCTTCATGGGCTTTACCCTTGGGCCAATGTTGAACATGGTTGCTGGCATGCAAAGCGGTGGCGCGACCATTGGCCTTTCGTTGGGCGGCACGGGCGTAACCTTCCTGCTGATGTCCGCATTTGGTATGTCTACTAAGCGAGACCTGTCTGGTTGGGGCAAGACTCTGTTTGCAGGCTTTATCGTAGCCATCATTGGTGGCGTGGTCGGATACTTGTTTAACATCCCGGCTCTCTCGCTGGCTATCTCTGCGATTGTCATTCCGCTGAGTGCTGCACTGATCAGCTATGAAACAAACAGCATCGTGCGTGGTGGCCAGACTAACTACGTTCTTGCGACAGTCAGTCTGTATGTCGCGATCTACAACCTGTTTGCGAACCTCCTTGTTCTGTTGGGCGTATTCGGCTCAGACGATTGATAACACTCTGACTCTCTGTGCTCATGAGGGTGTGCCGCAGGCCTGAGGTCTGCGGCTTTTTTGTTTCTGGGCTAAGCTGAATGTATGAAGATACTCCTGTTTTTAGTCTTGGCTTCCGTATACAGCGCCGCGGTCTTGGCTCTGCCCGTGTGCTCAGACCGTGACGCAAAGGCCGCGTCAGACGAAAAAGCCCTCAGCTACTTTCGTAAGCAAGGCGAAATCTTCCATCCCGCCCGTGTTCTCAAGAAACACAACACGAGTCGCCATAAAGAAGTTGCGAGCTATGTGAAGTTTGGCGAAAAGCGCTACAGCATTTTCACTTTGGTAGACACAGACTGCTACGCCAGATTCATCAAACGCACCCGACAAGGTGACTAACGCGCTTCCTCATCTACGAGCAGCTTCTCATTCGCTGGGGTTACTGATAACTTATACTTAAGTTATACAAAGGCTAGGGTGAGACTATGATTCAATTCCAGAAACTGAATAAACGAGATCCCATAGAAAAGGTCATTATTGTGTCGCTTGATCTTGCTCTTTATCAGGTGAATGTCCTGGTTGATGGACAAGAACTGCTGGTCTCTGACAAGAAAGGAAAACCATTGCGCGCCCGAAATACCCTCGAAATTGAAGCTCTATTCGAAGGCTACAACGTCAAGGATATGGTGTTGCGGCATGAAAGCGCCTACGACGAGATGGTGAATCAGCCCACGCGACAGGGAAGCAACCGGATGGAGGTGCCGCTGGGGCGCAATGGCCTGGGTTTTGCTGCGAACGATAGCGAGTAGATCTTTCCTTTCAGGCCGCGTGAGCTAGGCCTTTAATTGCGGGTATCTCGTATGCGTGCGTTATTTTCACTGATAGACGGCTCTGATTTATCGGTCCGGAAAAGGGAGCTGGTTGCTATAGTGTGAATCTATTTCGACGTTAACATGCCCGCGACACTGATCACGTTCATGGCCACTTCAACGATACGCTTATTGCTGTCCATCGCTGCCTGACGAAGGTGGCGATAGGCTTCCTCTTCCGTGATCCCTTTCGACTGGATCAGCAAGCCTTTCGCCTTATCAATCAGCTTACGTTCATCGAGTGCTTGGCGAGCTTCAGCAAGTTCGCTGCTGATGCGTTGTAAGCGCTCCGCCTGTCCCTGAACAAGGTCGGATATAGAACGCGCCAGTTTCACGTTAACACCGGGTGTCAGGTTGCTATCCGAATTTAACGTCGATTCAGGCAGCAAGCCTAATGGAGACTCGGGTGGCTCACTGACTTCTGCCAGATCCTTCAGGTGTTCCCGGTGGAGCCTCAGGTCTTCTTCGGCAGAATTAATTTTGGTTTCACAGAGTTTCATCAGGTCGCCGGTCATATCGAGTTCGATGCTCTGCATTTCATCAATACGGCGTGTCGCTACCTCATACCAGACTTCACTGATGGAGGTCGGCAAGGCATCATCAGCACGATAGCGCTCAATCATCTTACGCAGACGTTCCAGTTCAGCCGTTGCCTCACAGCTCTCAAGTTGATGCCAGCGCGCTTTAGGAACACTGGCAGAGAATTCGGTGAAAATACCGAAGCAGCGTTCCTGCGCATCGAGTAGCTCGTGCACTTTATCTTGAAGGGCATTGCTGAAGCTCCCACTGGTGAAGCCGATTAATCCCATCGCACGTTCCTGGCCCGCATATTCTTTACCTTGAACAAAGTTAAAGAGCGCAACCAGCGCGCGCGTGATCTCCGGGTCATCGGCGATATCAGCCGCTTCAAATATCACCGTCAGCAGCCCAGTAATCAAGCGGCTGTAAAGTGCGGTGTTCTCAGTGGCCGACACTTTGCGCGCGGTTACCTGTGCTCGCAGTGCGTCTATTCCTTCAAGGCATTGAATAACAAACGCCAGACTACTCAATAGTCGGGTTGAGTGGGAGAGAGAGTCGCTTTCACTGAGTTCCGTAAGCGTCTGCCGGAACTGCTTCTGGGCAATGCCGGTGACTTCGAGTTCATCGGCTCGCTGCTGCGCGTAGCGCTGTCCGTCGGACACAAGATAAATGTTGGACAGACCACGTTCACGCTGAAGTTCGTGAATGAGTTCCGTTACCCGACCCACCAGGCGGCAATTCACCTGCAGTTGTTGAAGCGCTGCAATTTCAGCGTGTTTGGCGGCGAGCAGAAAGTCTTCGGAGGTGGTCAGTTGAGGCATGAATCTGAATGAATCCTGATAGTTTGTGGGGATGATACGCTTCAGAGGGGGGAAGTTGAATTATCCTGTGGCCGAAAAGATGACAAGTTGACCAGTCTTGGCCTGATGAGAGTGTTGTCAGTTATGCTACATCGCCCGCCATTGCGGTTATCCTTACTTACACTTTACTCCATAAAGTAATGCTAAAGAAAAGTTGTTGAATCAAGCAGTTAGGGAATATCTACTGACGTGCGCTCGTCACAAAAGGAGTGGGTGGCATGTATTGATACATTTGTCAGATGGTTATTGGAAAGACGATCTAATACCATCTACCCAATACGGGTCTTACTCCGTGTGGCCGTTTTAGACCCCGCGGACAAGTAAGAAAATAATAAGAAAAACAGTGGCTTTTGTTTGCCGGGCTCGTACTCCAAACCCCGATCAGCTCCAGTCACTTGTTCTCGCACGTCAATGCTCGCGCATGGACCCAGAGGAGTGAACCTTGAATAACTTCCGCACAGCACTATTGGTGCCCCTGGTTGCAGGCCTTGCTGCTTGTTCATCAGGTGGCTCAGATGGCGATGATCCACGAGTCCCGGATCCGGTTGATGGTGGTGGTCAGGCGCCCGTTGCGCTTGATTTCTCGTCGACGCCCGAGGGGAACCCGGTAGAGGAAGAGCGCTGGGAATACCAGATTGAAACCAGTCTGGCTGACAGCGACTTCCTGACCTACAGCCTTGTCAGTGGCCCTGATTCTATGACCATCTCAGAAGATGGCCTGGTGCAGTGGACGCCTGATGATGAGGACGGCACCGAGGTTCAGGTGACTGTGCGAGTTGTATACAACGATGGCACGAATACGGCCGATGCTCAGCAGACGTTCGAGCTCAGCGTTACGCCCGTTAACGATAAGCCTGAAATTACTTCGGTAGCTCCCGCGACGGCTGTCGCAGGGTCTCAATTTCAGTATCAGCTGGTGGTTAACGACCCGGATGATGCGAATGATGGAGAGAACCTCAGTTATTCGGTCGATCTGCCTTTCATCTCTAGTCAGACTCCAGAAGAGTATGGGATTTCGATTTCATCGACTGGCCTTCTGACCTGGACCGTCCCGGTGGATGCCTCTTATGCGCTTCGTACCGTCGGTCTGAATATTCGGGTAACCGTCACAGATGGCGAGGAAGACTGGGGAGATGTGCTCCTTGCTACACCGCCTCGTCAGAGCTGGTATCTGAAAGTTGTCGATGCAAATACGCCTCCTGAAATTGTGTCTTCGCCTGTGCTTTCAGCGACTGAAGACCTTGCCTACGAATATCAGCTCGTTGCGGAAGACGTCGCTGGTCTGGATGCGCAGGGTAACGACATTCCTGATGATCTCGAGTACACGCTGATCGACGGTCCCGACGACATGACCGTTTCTTCGACAGGTCTTGTCCAGTGGACTCCGACCGAAAATGGTTCATCACCTTACGATGTGAATGTTGTTGTTCAGGTTGAAGATGGTGGAGAGAACGATGCTGAACCCGTACAGCAGTCTTACTCAATCACTGTTACTCCTGTGAACGACGCCCCGGTTATTAACGGTACGCCCGCCGCTGTTGCTGTGCTGGGCGGTACTTATGAATATCAGGTCAGTGTGACCGACCCGGATGATAACAACGACGGCTCTGGCTTAACCTTCAGTCTCGAAGGCCCTGAAGGCATGACCATTTCGCCGACAGGCTTTATCGAGTGGACTCCAGACGTCGAAGGTAGTTTCTCTGTCACTGTTACCGTTGTTGATGGACAGGAAGACGGCCCGGCCGAAGATACTGTTTCATGGACGGTTGAAGTCCGCGATAACAACACTGCGCCGACGATTAATCAGTCTGAACCTGCGATTACGACCACCGAAGATGCAGAGGGTTTTGCAACTCTGACTGCTGCAGATGCAGAAGGTGACGCTCTTGCCTGGAGCATTTCAGAGCAGCCATCAAACGGTGCTGCGATCGTTATCAATGGTGCCGTGACCTACACACCACTTCCGAACTTCAATGGCACTGACTCGTTCACAGTAGTCGTTTCTGATGGAAGTCTCCCTGACTCTGTGGTTGTCGATGTTACGGTTGCGTCTGTGAACGATGCTCCGGTCATTGATCAGAGTGTGGCTGTGATTGAAACCTCAGAAGATGTGGCAGGCTCGGCAACGCTGACCGCCAGTGATGTTGAAGGCGATAGTCTGAACTGGACCGTTTCGACGGGGGCCGAAAACGGCGCAGCTGCCGTTGTAAATGGCGAAATTACCTACACTCCGGATACTGACTTCAGCGGCACTGATTCTTTTGTCGTAGAAGCGTCTGATGGCACTGACAGCGATACCATTACCGTAACGGTAACCGTTGCCGATGTTGCGGATGCACCTGTCATTGATCAGGAAACCGCTTCCATCACCACCGACGAAGATACCGATGGCTCGACTCTGCTGACAGCAACAGATTCAGATGGTGACCCTCTTATCTGGAGCGTGAGTGCTCAGGCCACGAACGGTACCGCTGTCGCATCTGATGGCAACATTACCTATACGCCGGCTGCGAATTTCAACGGCAGCGACTCTTTCACCGTCGAAGTATCTGATGGTGGGTTGACGGATAACGTCGTAGTCGATGTCACTGTGAACTCAGTGAACGACTTGCCTGTGTTTGATGAGATGAATGCTCAAATCAGCACAGATGAAGATGTGCAGGGTGCAGTCAACCTGAGTGCATCGGATGTTGAAAACGATGTTCTGGTCTGGAGTGTGACCGAGCAGGCGGGTAACGGTGTTGCTGCAGTTGCAGATGGCAACGTGACCTACCAGCCAGCGGGTGATTTCTTTGGTTCGGATTCTTTTGTTGTTGCTGTTAACGATGGTGGCGAAAACGTCACTATGGCGGTCAGTGTGACCGTTGCCGCAGTCAATGATGCTCCGGTTATCCTCAGTACAGCACCGACTTCAGCTACGGAGGGTGTTGAGTATCGCTACGCGGTTGACGCCGATGATGTCGATGGTCCGACGCTGGCTTACAGCCTCGCGACTGCACCTGCGGGTATGCAGATTTCCGAGTCTGGCTTGATTACCTGGACGCCAGCAGACGGCATCAGCACCGCCAACGTGATTGTGGCTGTGTCTGATGGCAGTGGCAGTGGCAGTGTCACTCAGTCGTTCACGATTGCAGTGACCGATGTAAACGATGCCCCAGTGATTACCTCGGTGGCTCCAACGTCTGTCATATTGGGTGAGGAATACACCTATACGCCAAGCGCCACCGATGCCGAAAACGACTCCCTGACCTGGAGTCTGACTCAGAAGCCAGCCGGCATGACGATCAATGCAACAACCGGTGCGATCAGCTGGACACCAGCCGAAGCAGGTAGCAGCGGCACTGTGCGTCTGGTCGCCAACGATGGCAACAGTGATTCTGTGGCCCAGGCCTTCGTGATTACTGTGTCTGAGCCAGACAACGAAGCGCCGGTTATCGGTCAGGGCGAAACAGACACGCTGACCACTGATGAAGATACTCAGGGCAGTACTACTCTTACCGCCACCGACGCTAACGGTGACAGCCTGAGCTGGTCAGTATCCAGCCCGGCGAGTAACGGCAGTGCTGCGGTCGTGGGTGGCAATGTCACTTATACGCCAAACGCAAACTTCAATGGCAACGACAGCTTTACCGTTCAGGTGTCTGACGGTTCTCTGACCGATACCATTTTGGTAAACGTGACTGTGAGCGCGGTGAATGATCTGCCAGTTATCGCACAAGGTACGGGAACGGCGCTGACCACCTCAGAAAATACCGCAACGGGCGTGACTCTGAGCGCGTCTGATGTCGATGGCGATAGCCTGAGCTGGTCGATCAGTACTGCTGCTTCTGATGGCTCGGCAAGTGTAACGGCTGGCAATGTCAGCTACACCCCGAATGCCGGTTTCAATGGCAATGACAGCTTCACTGTTCAGGTCTTTGATGGCACGGCACCAGTCAGCTTCGTTGTAAATGTCGAAGTGACTGCGGTGAACGATGCGCCTGTGATTGATCAGGAAACGGCCTCTGTTTCGACGTCAGAAGACACTCAGGGCACGACTGCTCTGACGGCTACCGATATTGATAGCGCCAGCCTGAGCTGGACCGTTTCACTTGCCGCAAGCCATGGTTCGGCGGCTGTGTCCGATGGCAACGTCACCTACACCCCGAATGAAAACTTTAATGGCAGCGACAGCTTCACCGTTCAGGTGTCTGATGGTGAGTTGAGCGACAGCATTGAGGTCAGCGTGACCGTAACCGCGGTGAATGACGCGCCAGTATTTGCTAATGCCGCGTCTACGTCGGCGGTGGAAGGCAGTGAATACAGCTACCAGGCCGTTATCACTGACCCGGATGATGCCAATAACGGTACGGATCTGACCTTCACTCTGGATCAGGGGTCGATTGATGCGGGCCTGACTGTATCTGGCACCGGTCTGGTGACCTGGACGCCAGATAACGGCGTGACCTCAACCTCGGTGTCACTGAGCGTAGCGGATGGTGGTGAAGACGGAGCGTCTGCGGCGGTTCAGAACTGGACCATCACCGTCGGCAGCGTGAACGACGCCCCTGTGATTACCTCCGAAGCGCCAACGACAGCGACTGAAGGGGTGGAATACCAGTACTCGATTCAGGTGAATGATCCGGACGACGCCAATAACGGCACCGATCTGATCTTTACCCCTGTATTGGTTCCTGAAGGTATGTCGGTATCGAACATGGGCCTGGTGACCTGGACGCCAGCAAACGGTGTTGAATCTGCGAATGTCGAAGTGCAGGTACGCGACGGCGGTGAAAGTGGTGCGCTTCCAGACAGCCAGAGCTGGACCATCACCGTATCTCCGGTGAACGATGCACCTGTTATTGATCAGGGTGAGTCTGCATCTCTGACTACTGATGAAGATATGGTTCAGCAGCTAACTCTGACAGCGACTGACATCGACTCTGAAACACTGACCTGGAGCATCAGCAGTGTGGCAACCAATGGTACCGCTACCGTTGCTGCGGGCTCTGTCAGCTACACGCCAGATGCGGACTTTAACGGCAGCGACAGCTTCACTGTCGAAGTATCAGACGGTGTTGAAGCTGATTCGATTCAGGTGAACGTGACGGTTAACGCAGTGAACGATGCCGCTGTATTCACCTCGACGCCGGTTACCAGCGCGACAGAGGGGCAGTTGTATAGCTATCAAGCTGCTGCTACTGACGTGGATGGCGATACCCTGAACTTCAGTCTGCCCGTGAAACCGGTGGGTATGTCGATCAACAGTACAACGGGTGAAATGACCTGGACGCCAGCCAACGGTGTTGAATCTGCGAACGTGACCGTGCGTGTTAACGATGGTATTACGGATACGAACCAGAGCTTCACGATCACTGTGACTGCGGTGAACAATGCCCCGGATATTACGTCAGTGGCCGTGACCACAGCGACAGAAGGTGAACTGTACAGCTACACCGTGACCGCAAGCGATATCGACAGCTCTGATCTGACTTTCAGCCTGACTTCTGCGCCAGAAGGCATGAGCATTGATGATGAAACAGGAGCGATCAGCTGGACGCCTGCGAACGGTGTGGAGTCTGCGTCAGTGACTGTTGAAGTCTCTGATGGTGAGCTGAGCGATAGTCAGACATTTACTGTCTCTGTATCTGCCGTCAACGACGCACCTGCGATAGATCAGGGGGATTCCACGGCGCTGACAACCGATGAAGACGCGAGCCAGACACTGGCACTGACGGCCACAGACATTGACGGCGACAGCTTGAGCTGGAGCGTTACTTCTGGTGCAGCTAATGGCGAAGCGTCAGTCGATAGCGCTGGCCTGGTAACTTATGTACCAGCGGCCGATTTCAACGGGTCAGATACTTTCACTGTGCAGGTAAGCGACAGCGAGCTGACCGATTCTATTCTGATCAACGTATCGGTAAGTCCGGTGAATGATGCGCCTGTCGTTGCTGAAGGTGATGCAGTCTCAATCACAACGGCTGAAGATACCCAGAAGAGCCTGACGCTGAACGCGACTGATGTTGATGGTGATAGCCTGAGCTGGTCGATAGCTGCGCCTGCTGCAAGTGGTTCAGCGGCTGTATCTGCGGGTGTTGTCAGTTACACGCCAGCTGCCGGATACAACGGTTCTGACAGCTTTACCGTGGCCGTGACCGATGGCACCGATACTGTGACTGTTCAGGTGAATGTCACGGTGACTGCAGAAAACGACGCGCCTGTGATCGATCAGGCTTCTGCGTCGATTTCCACGTCCGAAGACACTCAAGGCAGTGTGACTCTTAGCGCATCCGACCCAGAAGGTACGTCTCTGAACTGGAGCATCACAGGTGTTGCGGCGAATGGTACCGCCTCTGTGAACAGCGCTGGTCTGGTGACCTATGATCCTGCCGCCAACTTCAATGGCAGCGACAGTTTCACTGTCACCGTATCTGACGGCGATCTGAACGACACCCGTGTTGTTAACGTTGTCGTATCAGCAGTCAACGATGCGCCTGAAATCACCGAAGGTGAGACGGCTTCTCTGAGCACCGACGAAGACAACATGGGCAGCGTTACTCTGAATGCTACTGATGTTGAGGGTGACACCATCAACTGGAGTATTGGGTCTCAAGCCAGCGATGGCACTGCGGTTGTGTCAGGTACTGGTACCAGCCAGACCGTGAATTACACACCAGCAGCTGACTTCAATGGCACCGATAGCTTTGTTGTTGCGATCGACGATGGCACAGATACCGATAGCATCATCGTCAATGTGACGGTAGTGGCCGCCAACGACGCGCCAGTTATCACTTCAACCGAAGTAACAACAGCGACAGAAGGCGAGGCCTATCAGTACACAGTAGCTGCTAACGACGTCGATGGCGATGCGCTGACCTTCAGCCTGACAGAAGCACCAGAAGGCATGGTGATCTCTGGAAGCACCATCAACTGGACACCAGAAAACGGTGTTGAGACATCGAACGTGACCGTGACTGTGGCTGACGCTACGGCAGAAGCGACACAAAGCTTCACTATTGTCGTAACTCCGGTTAACGATGCTCCTGCGATTACGTCTTCAGCAGTTACCTCTGCAACCGAAGGCAGTGAGTACACTTACCAGGTAGTCGCAGAAGATATCGACAGCACAGAGCTGACTTATAGTCTGACTGAAGCGCCAGAGGGAATGACAATATCCGGCAATACCATGAGCTGGACACCAGCCAATGGTGCTGAGTCTGCGAATGTGACTGTCGAAGTTTCTGACGGCAGTCTGAGCGATAGCCAGAGCTTTACCATTACGGTTAGCGCAACCAACGATGCGCCTGAAATTGATCAGGGTGCCGTTACTGTGCTGACAACAGATGAAGACACCTCGACAACACTGAATCTGACCGCGACTGACGTAGACAGCGAAAGCCTGACCTGGCGCATCAGTGCTGCGTCAGAAAATGGCAGCGCGAGCGTTGATGCTTCGGGCGTCGTCAGCTACGAACCAGCCGCTGACTTTAACGGCAGCGATAGCTTCGAAGTAGAGGTCAGCGATAGCGAACTGACGGATAGCATCGTCGTTAGCGTAACGGTTAATCCGGTTGCCGATGCGCCAGTGATTGCCGAAGGCGCGAGTGCTTCACGTACCACCAACGAAGATCAGCCACTGACCTTTGCGTTGAACGCCAGCGATGTCGACAGCGCGACGATCAACTGGAGCATCAGTGGTGCAGCCAGCAACGGTTCTGCGACGGTTTCAGGTACGGGTACGACTCAATCTGTGAACTATGTGCCGAATCAGAACTTCAATGGTACTGACAGCTTTGTTGTGCAGGTATCGGACGGTTCGCTGAACAGCACGATCGCAGTGACAGTGACGGTGAATGCAGTCAACGACCTGCCAGAGATCACGTCTATAGCACCTGTGGTTGCAACGGAAGGTGAGCTCTATACGTATCTGCCAACGGCGACCGATGTAGAAGGTGACGCTCTGACCTGGAACGTAGGTACCGCGCCTGCGTCTATGACAGTGAACTCAGCGACCGGTGAACTGAACTGGACGCCGGCTGAAGGTGTAACTTCTGCGGATGTGACTCTGCTGGTCAACGACGGTGGAGCTAACGTGACTCAGGCCTTCACCATTACTGTGACGGCAGTGAATAACGCACCAGTGATCACTCAGGGTGAAAGCACCAGCGTGACCATGTCAGAAGACGGCGCACCAACACCGTTTACCCTGGTGCTGAATGCGACCGACAGCGACCACGCTGGCTCTGAACTGAGTTGGTCAGTGAGTTCGGCTGCTACCAACGGTACTGCGACTGTGTCGGGCACTGGCCTGAGTAAGACGGTGAACTACACCCCGGATACTGGCTTCTCAGGAGCTGACAGCTTCACTGTTCAGGTCACTGATGGTGAACTGACGGACAGTATTGTGGTGAACGTCACTGTGCAGGCAGTGAACGCTGCACCTGTGATTGATCAGGGCGATACCACCACCATGACACTGGATGAAGACGGTAGTCAGACTCTGTCTCTGAGTGCAACTGACAGTGACGGTGATTCACTGACCTGGAGCGTCACTTCCTCTGCCAGCAATGGTGGTGTGAATGTCGATAGCAATGGTCTGGTGACGTATGTCCCTGTTGCTGACTTCTACGGCAATGACACCTTCACGGTTCAGGTCTCTGACAGCGAACTGACTGACAGCATTACCGTCAGTGTGACTGTGAATTCAGTCAACGACGCACCGATCATTGCCGAAGGTGCATCAGTGACGCTTGAAGTGAATGAAGACAGCTCTGATTCTGTGACCTTTACAGCATCGGATGCGGATGGCGACCCTCTTACCTGGTCTATCTCTTCCGGAGCGGTAGAAGGCATCGTGACTCAGACCGGTTCTGAATTCAGCTATGCGCCTGCAGCAGACTTCAACGGCAGTGACAGCTTCGTAGTGCAGGTCAGTGACGGTACGGCAACGGGCATCAGCACAGTCAATGTGACAGTGATCGCAGTGAATGATGCGCCGGTTGTCACCTCTTCGCCTGTGACTACGGCTAATGAGTATCAGGTCTATGCCTACGATGTAGCGGCCTCTGACGCTGAGGACGATGCGGTAAGCTACTCGCTGACAAATCCTCCGACTGGCATGGTGATCAGTAGCGCAGGTGAAATCCGCTGGATTCCGGAATCCGCAGGTACTTACAGCGTGGTTGTGAATGCGACTGACGGCTCTGATGCTGGGACACAAAGCTTTGATATCACCGTCAATGCCGAGCCTGCTGTTGCTGGCCGCGCAGTGAAAGGTGTGCTGGCTAATGCGCCAGTGGAAGCTGCCGTGTACGCAGGTCTGGATGCCGAAGGCGAGCACAGCTGGAATGTGATTGGCACCACCACGACGGACGCCAATGGTTACTTCGGATTTAACCTGGGTACCCAGTCCGCGCCGGTACGTGTACGTGTCACAACCGATGCAGAGACCACCATGGTGTGTGATACGCCGAGTGGCTGTCTGGTATCACCGCCTGCTAACTTTGGTGAAAGCGGTACACCGGCTGCGGGTATGATTCTGGATACCATTGTGTCGGGGGCTGATTTTGCTGGCCCAGTAGCGGTTACTCCGATGACACACATGGCTGCGACCTGGCTGCAAGCCTTCCCGCAGGCTCTGGATGACAACAATGTTCTGCTGGCTCACAAGCGTCTTGCCGTCCTGTTTGGCTTTACTGATGACACCTATGTCAGCCAGCGTGTGCCAGACCTGACGGATGCCTTCGAGCGTAACTTTGCACTCAGCAGCGATGAACAGGCTCTGCGCCACGCAATCTTCTCTGCAAGCCTGCAGGAGACGGCCATCGTTGCCAGTCTGCCGATTGATAGCCTGGCGGAGAACATTGGTCTCATCTTTGGTCTGTTGGGTGGCCAGGTGCCGCTGAAATCCGGCGAGCTGGATGTCAGTACGCTGGGTCTGACTGATTCTGATACGGCTGAACCGATCACTACAATCAGCTATACCGGCTTCGACACGTTTGTTGCCAGTGCAGAGACTGTAGGGCAGTTCATCAATGACGGTAGCCTCGACAGCATGGTCGCTGGTTTCGGAAACCTGGTGACCGATTGGTCGCCAGAGCTGGCGGACCCATCGATCTGTCTGGTTACTGACAATCCGGAACTGGATCGTACAGAGTGTCGTAACGTCACTACTATTGGTGAGGCTACTGGCTACGATGCAGCGAACTTCGCACGTGCACTAGCACCAATCGATGTAGCTGGCGGGTATCTGGACGATGCGCAGGCCGCTGAGCTGGCGAACGGTAATACCGTGAACCGTGATCTGGGTTGGTTGTATGTTGATGCGACGGCTCAGGAAAATACTGCGAACATGCTGTCGGCCTTCAGTGAGGTTCTATCGGCTGGATTGCAAGGTGCAGCCTGCGTGCCTTTGAAGAATAACTTTCAAAGTTGTAACCTGACCCCATCAGAGAAATTTTCTGGGATAACTGTTGATTACAACAAGACTGGCTTTTTTGGCAGTGATGACTGTAGCGGTAGTAGTGATACTTGTAAGATCGACATTACGGGACAAGCACTAGGCCAGTCATTTAGCTTCCAAAATATAGTAGTTCCAGATATTCGTAATCTATTGGGGGGCTCGACTGGTGGAGACTTTGATCCTGATACAGGTTTGACTATTTGTTTCACCGGTACCATCACGAACTCTACTGCACAGATGTCTCTGAATAACTTCTGTCTTGAGCTGAACATTTCAGAGAGCCCAGATTCTGTGGTCGCACCTTTCCAAACCTTTAGCGCTCTGGAATATGCGCAACTTCAAAATGAGGGGTCGGCGACGAATACCGCACTGCAGAACCTTCTGGAAGTTATTGTATTGAAGGTAAGAGGCTACGGCTCAGGCCTGAGTATTTCTAGCCAGTCCGATTTGGGAACGTACAGTATGACGGGGCTAGATATGTTCTTCGTCTTTGATCGTGAGAGTCTGGTTGACCTGAATAAAGGCACACCAGTGTTTGAGTTTGAGGTCTCTTCGTTTAATCGTTCAAACCTATGGGGGGAAACAGTATCTTCCCCTAGCGGACCGATGTTTAACCTGAAGATCGATGATACGAGTACGCTGACTGGAACCAAATTGATTAACAACTTGGGTGTTCCACCTGTGCTCAGTAATACGGATGCGGTTGTCAGTGGTTTAGGGCCAGTAGTTGATATCGCGAAGGAGTATGCTTTAAGCCTCATCGATTCAACAGTAGTTGTAACTGAGCGTACACCAGAAGAGTGGGATGCGATCATCGCTGAGGTTGAAGCGAATCTGGCCTATAACGGCACGATTAACACGACGATTCAGGACCCATCGGTTGGCGACCGCACCTACATCGCAACACTGACGCCAGAAGGCAATGTGTTCATCAGTCAGGAGAACAGCACAGCGAATGCTATGCAGCTCTACCTGTCGGGTGCGACGGGCTACATCTATGCTGACGAAACGCTGGTGGCGACTGCTCACCTGGGTAACAGTCAGGATGGTATGTTGCTGAGCTTTGTTGACGGTACTCAGCGTAGCTACACGAACGCTAACCCGAATCTATCGGGACAGTTGGATAGCTTCCTCGAGTTCCTGCAGGTTCTGGTTCCACCGGCTGAAGAAACAGCGCCTTAACCGGCGCTGGTTTAAGCAACAACGAAAAGGCCACGCTATGCGTGGCCTTTTTTATGCGGCGATCGTTATGGGCACTCGGGGTCTCCTGGGCATATCATGCCTGGTCCGGGGTCAAGTGGATCAAGGCCCGTTCCGGGGCCTATCGGATCGAGTGGATCTCCCCCTGGGTTCGTTGGCAATCCGGAGCCCGTGCCTGGTTCCTGTGGTTCTGTTATAGGTGGTTCTGTTATTGGTGGTTCTGTCACCGGCGGTTCAGGGTCAGTGACAGGTTCTTCCGGTTGAGGCTCTGGCTGAGTTGGCGCCGCAGCAGGTTGTTCCGGAGTGAAGGCCGGGTCAAACTCATCTGGCAGACCAAAACGCGTTTCCATACGCTCAATAATACGTTGAACCTGAAGGTCGTCGATGTACTGCTGAGACTCCCGGCGACTTTGCTGGCGGCTCTCGTCCGATGCCTTGCGGTTGCTGTTCTTCTCAGCCCTGTTATCAGCTGGGTCATCTGCTGTGACGTTACTCAGCGTACTTTCACTCTGTTCCGAGTCATCTTCCGCACTGGTTTGTGGCCGTTCAAACGTTAATGGCGGTGCAAAGAAGAAAACCGGCGGCATGCCTTCCGCAGCGATGACGCTTCCTTCTGGTTGATCTACAGTAATGCTCTGTCCTTCAGCGGTGACAACAAAGGTGCCCGTCGGAATTGAAGAGTAGGGGCCGGGGCCCATCAGAGATGAGTAGCTCAGCGGCCCAGAATCGGGCGGCAGCTGAATATCAGGAAAATGCATGGAGACCTGGTCGGGCGAGAGTATGGCTGTTACGCCCATCGTTCCCAGCACCGCAACTTCTGTTGACGGTTGCAGGATTCTGAAGGCGCTCAGGCTGCCATCTGCAATACGGCCAGTGGCGAATTTCAGTTGTCCTGATTCCTGAGTAATCTGCAAATTACCGCTATTTTTATGCGCATCATACTCGAACTTATCCAGAGAAATTACCGAGCCTTCACCGAAGGTAAATGTGCTTTCGTCTCTCAGCAACAACTGAAACAGCTGGCCACTGCCGGATTCAATGCGATCCCCTGGAAAGATAGGCTCACCACTATTTGCTGTCAGGCTTTGATCGTTACGGTAGACGGTCACCGAACCTTTCAGACCGGCCAGCACACCAGCCTCCTGTGCGTGGGCATGAATTGCTGCAGCCAACGCAGTCAGCGTCAGTAAGGCGCTACCGAGGCGCTTACGTGATTGAACATGTCTGTTCATTGCGATACTCGTCGTCATTACAGGGCCCTCAAAGACTGAACAGTTTTGTGACCGACGCCGACCAGCGGGTATTACGGTACTCGTAGTTTGAAATATCAGCGCGATTCAATTGGCGCTCACCGCTGATGGTCAGATCCATATTATCGATCAACTCGATGGGCAGTGTCACAGCGAGCGATGCGAACAAAGGTTTGCTGCGCCTCACGAGTGATGGATCGCCGGTGACAAACTCCGATGAACCTGAGTAACGCGTTCGACTCTGGCTGACAAATGCGGCGATCGATTGTCCGGCGCTGGCTGTCCAGCGGTAGCTCATGCTGGTGGACCAGTTGGTATAGCTGGAAGCCTCGATGCGAGCTTCTTTTGTGCTATAGCCCAATGCCATGTAGAGGTTGTGAACCTTATCGAAGGTCAGCGATCCTGCGACTTTTGAGTAATATCGTTTCCCAGAGCTGCCACTGGCGCCCGGGGCGATGTAGTTATCTGACGACACGCCTGTGCTCAGACGGGTATTTATATAGAGATTCAGATCCTTGAGATCCCAGGCGTAAGAAGAGCTGATGCTCCCCCCATGACTGCGTAACAGACCCTCTCCATACAGAGACTGGTGTTGCGCGTTACCCGAGATGGTCAGGTTGAGGCCATCAAAGTCAAAGCGATTTCCGAGCGTGCCGTACCAACTTGAGAAATCGAGAGAATCCTGTGTGGCGAAGTTATCACGAGTGTATTGAAGTGATGCAATCGCGGCGTGCTGGCGGTAATCACCCCACGCATAGTCCAGATCATAACTGAGGTTGAACTCGGTACCGTATTCCTCAACCTTCTTTTGTGGAAAGTCGAACTCGTAGCCGTAAAACAGAATGGTATCGTCGTCAGGTGCGTTGTTGATGTTGTTATCGTGATGCCCCGTGACTGACACTGAGAGAGTCTGGGTCGCGCGCTGATCGAGCTCATCTATTCTGCGCAGGTAATCAAGAACCAACCACTCATCGCTCTGAGGAAGAGGGCGGGAACGTACCTCTTCGAACTCTTCCCGGGCCTCTACCATCATGTCAGAGTGATAGAGCAGACTTGCATAAATGATTCTCGCGCGGTTCTGATGGGGCTCAAGCAGAAGAATTCGCTCGACGACCGGAATAGCAGACTTAATGTCGCCCTCGTCGATTTTCTGTTGAAGATAACAGTAGTTGAGCGCCAGATCATCGGGCTTACTGTAGATATCGCTGAAGCTGATACCTGTCTGACAATCGCCTTGCCGGGCGGGCGTCGAAGAAGAGGAGTCGGCGACAGCCGCAGAGCTGGCCAGCAAAGTAGAAAGTAAAATGACGTACCGCACGTTCCTGCACTCGTAGAAATCCTGAGCACGGATTGTACGCCATATGCGCCACCATGTATGCCCATTGGCGCATGTAGAAGTGCCTGTTGGCAGTATATCAGGCTGTCAGTATTGACCTTTCTTCGTCAACCGGCTTGCTTCAGTCGGGCTTTCAGGTCTGAGCAGGCTTGTTGAAATCTCTCAAGTTTGTGTTGCTCTTTCTCTATCATGGCAGCGGGTACACGGGACAGAAAACCATCGTTCTGAAGCTTGTTGCTGATTTTGTGAATCTCTTCTTCAAGTTTCGATACTTCTTCCCGGATCTTGTCGACATTGTCTGTGTTAAGCGCCTGTTCGCTCATTTCAAAATTACCTCCGTGTGAGCCGGACCCCATAGTCCTGCTTGCGTGGTTCATCTGTAAGTATAGACAATAATTTCATGTTTGCCTGAAAGGCCATTTTTTAACGGGCAGGAACTCTTAGATATTTTTCCGTTCGTATTTATACGGAGGCCGTAAAACGCAGAGGTGTGATGCTGTTTTTTCGGATTTGGGTACTAACACAACGATATATTACGAGGTGATAACCATGGACATTTCAGCACTACTTGTTTTTCTGTTAATCGGCGCACTTGCTGGCTGGCTTGGTGGTGTCATTACTAAAGGCGGTGGTTACGGTCTGCTAGGTGACATTGTGATAGGCATTTTGGGTGCGGTTGTCGGCGGCTACGTCTTCTCAGTTGCCGGTGTATCTGCAGGCGGCTTCATAGGCTCTGTTATCACGGCTACGGTTGGCGCTGTGATTCTGATTTTTCTGGTGCGATTGCTCAAACGAGCGTGAGTGTTTGAACACCAGTGAGAGTGAAGAAGCCCCGCATTGCGGGGCTTTTTCATGCGACCGGCTTTTAAGCAACCTCTGCTATTTCAGCTTTTGCTTTCTCCGCTTTTGTTTCATCCAGCATCAGGCCACTGCTGTCGATGAAAGTGACGTCGGTCATTCCCATGAAGGCCAGGATGTATTTCAGCCAACCACTAACGAAATCGTTTTCAGCCCCTAAGACTGTTCCGCCTGACGTCATGACTACATAGACTTTTTTGCCAGTAACAAGCCCTTCAGGGCCTGACTCGGTGTAGCGGAACGTTTCCCGGGCACGAGCAACCATATCGATCCAGGCCTTCAGAGCAGCCGGTACATGGAAGTTATAGACGGGTGCAGTAATAACGACGGTATCAGCTTCACGCAGCTCATTAACCAGCTCGTCTGACGTTGCCAGAGATGTCTTCTGCTCATCACTGCGGTCAGCTGGATCTGTGAAGTTCGAACCAATCCAGTTTTCATTGATAAGCTCAATGCCGTTCGCCAGATCACGTTCGGTAACCTGTGTACTGCCGTCAGACAGTCGTTCAACCAGTTTGTCCGCGAGATTACGACTAATTGAACCTTCCGTTCTCATACTGCTGTCTACGCGAAGAATATGTGTCATACCGATCTCCTGTGTTTTGTAAGGATGCTTTTAACTATTCAACGGTAGATACGATAAACATTTCTTAACTATGGAAAAATACTCTATGATTGAAAATATTATTCTGAAAAGTAGAAAAATTGATAGGTCTGCAATATCCAGGGCGATGAATCGTAGGGGCTTGTCAGAGAAGAGAGCGACAGATGAGTGAACTGGAAGAAGTACGGGTCTTCGTCACACTGGTAGAGTGCCACAGTGCATCAAAAGCGGCAGAACGCCTTGGTGTTGCAAACTCGGCGATCAGTCGACGTATGAAGGCTCTGGAAGAAAGGCTGGGGGTGCAACTACTGCAACGTACCACCCGGACTATGCATCTGACCGATGACGGTCAGCTGTATTATGACCGCTGCCGTAAGCTACTGGACGACTGGAATGATGCAGAACAGGAGGTGATGCAATCGGCCACGTTACTGAGCGGCAATATCACGGTATCCATGCCTCTCAGCCTTGGCATTTCCCAACTTTCACCGATCATCGCTGACTTCATGAGTGAACACCCCGGGGTGACGGTCAATTTCGATCTGTCTGACCGTCGGGTTGACGTTATTGAAGATGGCTTTGATCTTGTCTTTCGCATTGGCCACCTTGAAGATTCGACCCTGATCGCCCGCAAGGTTACACGGGTGAGGCATATGGTGTACTGCTCACCGGATTTCGTGGAAAAGTACGGGCCGTTTAATACCCCGGATGATCTTCACGACGTACCGGTTTTTGGATACAGCAACCTGCGGTATCCCGGACGCTGGCCATACACATCACCAGATGGAAAAACAGGGGAGATTCGTCTTTCACCGGGTACGTTATCGAATAATGGCGAAGCATTAATTGCTGCCGCTGAACGAGGACTGGGAGCCGGTTGCCAGCCAACATTCACTTTGCAGGAAGCCTTCTCAAGCGGACGTCTAATTCCGGTGCTGACCGACTATAAATGGTTTGGGATGAACCTTTACGCTGTGTATCCCCGGGCTCGTCATTTATCGCGGCGGGTACGTGCTTTGATCGACTATGTCATTGAGCGCCTCGGCAAAGAACCTTACTGGGATAAATGTATTGATGAGTTGTGATACTTATACGGATAGTTGGTGTCATAGTTAAAAACACGGGTAGTTTTATGTCCAAGCGCAGGCGACAAAGGAAATATAATGTTCAGTAAATGGCAGTGGTTACTTATCAGGTTCACTCATAAATTGTGGGTGAGAGCGGCGCTGTTTGCGATCATGGCGATAGTCACTGCATTGATCGCCGCACCAGTAGAGCGATTGCTGCCCGACGCTCTGTCGTTTCAGATTTCGGTCGCCACGATTGATCAGATACTCAGTATTCTGGCAACCAGTATGCTGACGGTGACGACGTTTTCATTGGGGGTGATGGTTTCTGCATTTAGTGCTGCCAGTACAGGAACCACGCCCAGAGCAACGCAACTGGTGCGCGAAGACACGATTACACAAAATGTACTCGCTACTTTTCTCGGAGCATTTCTTTTCAGTCTGGTAGGCATCATTGCGCTCAATACCGGTGTGTATGGTGAAGGCGGACGTCTGGTTTTGTTTGCTGCCACCTTACTTGTGATTGGCATCATCCTGATAGCGATACTTCACTGGATTGAGCACTTGTCTGTACTTGGGCGAGTGACAGAAACCACTGAACAGGTTGAAGTCGCGGCAGCTAATGCTTTGAAAGCTCGTGTAGAGAATCCACATCTTGGAGCGCGCTGTCTGCCAGAAGGCTGGGAGCCTCCCAACGACGGATTTATAGTTAAATCCGAATCTACCGGGTATATCTGCCACGTGGATATCGCAAATTTGCAAGAAACTGCAGAAGAGCTTGAATTAACGATCAATGTTCTGGCGCCGCCCGGTAGTTTTGTTTTTCCCGGGAAGCCTATGGCTTGTATTGAATTTCAAAAGAAAGGAAGTTTAAACAGCGAGCAGGAAACGAAGCTGATAAACAGTGTTACAGCAGCGTATACCACCGGAAAAACCCGCTCGTTTGAGCAGGACCCCAGGTTTGGTTTAATCGTTCTCTCAGAAATTGCGAGTAGAGCATTGTCTCCGGCAGTGAATGATCCAGGTACTGCAATTGATGTGTTGGGAAGGGCGGTCAGACTTTTCTGTATCTGGCGTGAGCATCGCATATTAAAAGACGATGACGAGTCAATCTGTTTCCCTTTGGTGCGTGTCCCCGCATTGAAAACATCCGATCTGATCGAAGATTTATTTATGCCAGTTGCCCGTGACGGTGCGGGGTTAATTGAAATTCAGATACGCGTTCAGAAATCTATGGCGGCTCTCGGAGATATGGCTCCCGAGGCCTATAGTGATGTCATGGCCCACTATGCGGCGCTTGCAGTAAAACGAGCCAGTCAAAGCCTGGCTCTCGAAGAGGAAGTCGAACAGCTTAAAGCAGTTCAGTGCGAACGGAAACGCCGTTAGTGGCTTTGCGTGTACCACGGCCAACCGTGTCTGCTTTCTCCTGCGTTTCGGCATTGACGTCGGTGCTTTGATTTGTGCTTGCGTTATTTCCAAGGGCTTCTTCAGGGGGAATGGACGCTGTCTCAATGACTTCGCTGTGATCAACAACTAGTTTGTCGGCAATAATATCAACAACGCGTTCGTTATTAGTTTCCACTTTTTTATCGTCGCTCATGCTTCTTCCTTAACGGGAGTTGGGGTTCAGGGTAATCCTTATTCTGCATATAAGGTTGGTGATTAGCAAAGCCATAAAATGGATGCCGTTATCGGTGACTGCTCTCGCGAGTTAGCGGTAAATCCGCTGAGCCCACTCAGTCAGCCCCGACACTACACTGCCAAAGTGATCACCATCCAATAGTGGTACTTCACCAAAGACGTTTTTGACCGCATTTGTGATCACGGGAGACTTTGCACTTCCGCCGGTGACGAAAATAAGATCAGGTGAGACTCCAGCCTGGTCTTTAGCCTCTTTCATTAGCGCAATAATTTTTTCAAGTGGACGCTCGATTGCCTCGGCAAGTTCGGTTCGGTTGATATCCGTGCTGAGCGATTTTTCGACGAACTCGAGATTCACTGATGTCATTTCAGCATTGGACAAGGAAATCTTTGCCTCTTCCGCATGGCGAACCAATTGCTGATTCTGCTTGTTTTTACGCAGTCGCAGTAAGCGACCGATCAGCTCGGGTTCGGCACAATCGTGCTGAAGTTGCTCGAGATATAGCCCGGTTTCCAGGCTACTGAAGCGAGTCAGAGCTGAAACATCGTTAGTCGACACCGCATCAATAAAGGTTTTTGTCGGCATTGGCTTGCCACTTTTGAGCGCGGCATTCATGCCAAATAGTGGCATCAGAGACTCCGTTGCCAGGCGGATATCGAGGTCGTTTCCGCCGACCCGCTCGCCCGTATGTCCAAGAAAATCCGCAGCACGATCTGCTTTCTGAATATGATCCGGTCCCATTCGCACCATTGCACAGTCACTGGTACCACCGCCAATATCAACAACCAGAACGGTTCTATTCTCACTGAGCTGGCGTTCAAAGCTTAAGCCAGCCGCAATCGGCTCATACTGAAATTCGATATCTTTAAAGCCGCTACGTCGTGCTGCAGTTTCGAGAATAGATAATGCTTGTCGGTTACTTTGCTCTGAATTCAGGCCCTGAAAATTCACCGGGCGTCCAATAACGGTTTGAGTCAGAGTGTCGCCAGCAGAGACTTCTGCGCGGTGTTTGATCGTCTGCATCATGGCCGTGACGATATCTTCGAAGAAGCCCACAAACTCAGGGCGAAGCCCGCTGGCACCTAAAAAGGATTTTGGGGATTTAACGAAGTAGCCTTCTTCCGGATCGGCGAAATACTCTTTGAACGCCGCATGACCGACGAACATTACATCATCATCCGCGTGAAGGTCGAGTTCATTACGAGCTCTGAGGGCCATCTGCAACTGGGGTTTGCGTGATGCGATAAAAGCTTCACGATCAGACGTCAGTCCATGACTTACCTGCTCAGTTATAAGCTCACGGGCCATCGCATATAGGGCTGAGGGCATAAAAGTACGCTCGCCATCGACCGGCAATAAACGTATCTCGCCATCCTGTTGCACGCCAATAGCGCAGTTGGAAGTGCCGTAGTCGAAACCGCAGATCATGGAGCAACTCTCTTCAAAAGCGGGAAGGTACCATAGATTGGCTATTGTTTTCAGCTGGCTGTCAGATTGGTCATGATGTTAACGATAAAAGACGAGCATGAGGGTATGATGTAAACCGATTGTGTGAGTAATGTAGGGACATATTGTCGTGCTGAAATCATTGTTAATTCTATCTTCTCTTTTTCTTGCCGTTGGTCTTACCGTCTTTGCTTGGTTTGCTTTTACATTTTTCAAAGCATGGAATGGTGATGGTTACACCGCAGTCGATAAGGCGGTAAGTGATCAGTACTATACGAAAGAAAATCAGCTGTACTTTGTCTCTATGGGTAACTTCTTCTCGTTGGGGGCTAAGAAAATCGAAGGGGCTGATATATCCTCTTTTCAGATTCTCACTACAGAATATGCTCGGGACCTTCAACATATTTACTTCAACGGAAAAGTAGTCGACTCCGTTGATCTGGAAAGTTTTCAGATACTGTCCCAGGTTTACGCCAAAGATAAGAATTCAGTATACATACTGGGAAAAAGTGAACCTCGTGCTGATCTCCAGACATTTGAGGTTTTTGGCGATAGCTACTATGCCAAAGATAAAAATACGGGTTGGTATTTCTATGGCATGGTAGAGGAGGCTGACCCTCATTCATTTAAAGCACTAGCCGACCCTGTAGAGGGTGTAGATCATAGTAATAGTTTCCTTAGAGGTCACCTGGCCGATGATTCCTAAATATGATGCTGTCACTGTCGAATAGGTAGAATAATGAAACAATCAGTATTCGCTAGAGAAGAATTACATCTTTCCTGGAATCGTTGCTGGTCAGGTATTGGAGCTAGTGGGGATGGGGAAGCGTTAAGACACGACTTAATAGCTGCCTGGAATGAGCCTCAGCGCAAATACCACACCGAACAACACCTGTGCGAATGCCTGGCATTGTTTGAAGAGTTTCAGCATCTGGCTGCCAACCCACACGAAGTTGAACTGGCAATCTGGTTTCATGATGCTGTGTACGACGTTAAAGCCAAAGACAATGAGTTGAAAAGCGCAGAGTGGGCACGAACTGCATTAGAGGAGGCAGGCGTCAGCAAAGAAAAAAGCCAGCGGATTTATGACCTCATTATGGCAACTGAACACAGTGCGATGGATGAGCTAGATACGCCAGATAAGCAGCTTCTTGTCGATATCGATCTTGCGATTTTAGGTAGTGAACCTGCAAGGTTTTCTGAATACGAGAAGCAGGTGAGAGAAGAGTACAGCTATGTCCCTAACTTTCTTTTTCGCATCAAGCGAAGGCAGATATTACGGTCTTTTTTGGATCGGCAGCCCATCTACAGTACTCCCGAGTTACAAGCGCGCTTCGAATCACAAGCCAGGATAAATCTATCGGGCTGAGTAGTCTTCGTTAGCGTAAGATTGCAAAAGAAAAAGCAAAAACAAAAGAACGAATAGCAGGGATATCCGATGTACACCGATTCAGATTTAGAAAATGCCGTCACTAAAGGCATATTCACGCGCGACTCCGTAGAGCGCTTCCGCAAGGACTATGAGCAACAACACGCCAGCCCCATTGTAGATGAGGAGAACTTCCGCTTAGTCAGTGGCTTTAACGATATTTTCGTGGTCGTGATCTCTGTGGTCGTACTGCTTTCATCGTTTTCTTTTTTCAATTCGATGTTTGGCGATCTGATTGGTTTTGCTGTTACGGCCTGTGCCGCTTGGGGGCTGGCGGAGTATTACATTCGTATTCGTAGAATGGCATTGCCTTCTATCGTACTTCTGCTTGCTTTTATTCCCAGCGCGACGGCAGTCATGGCGTTCCTATATTTAAGCGCGGCAGACATCAGAGATTTGCCGATAAATGACCTTGTTAAGGAAAGTGGATTTGTAATTCCGCTGTTTTCTCTTATTGCTGCGCTTGCACATTGGTTACGTTTTCGGGTTCCGGTTACCATTGCACTCATTACTGCTGCCGTGGCTGCTACGGTACTCGCCATACTGTTTACGTCGTTCCCACAACTTAGTACCTTCCTGTACCCGATGATGATGGTGGCTGGTGGTGTGGTATTTATCTTCGCCATGGGATGGGATATTTCCGATACTCGCCGGGTAACGCGTCGTTCGGATGTGGCGTTCTGGCTGCACCTTCTGGCTGCTCCATTACTAATGCATCCTTTGTTCAAGATCATTGGGGTCATGGACGGGGATGTTAGTGCCTCGGTTGCAGGAGTAATTCTCGGTGTATTCGGGGTAATTACACTGATCTCTCTGCTGATTGATCGCCGAGCTCTTATGGTCTCCTCTCTTGCCTATGTTCTTTATGCAATGAATGCTCTGTTCGATAGTTTTGGAACATTGGGGCAGCAACTCGGCCTGACAGGGTTGATTGTAGGCTGCAGTATGGTCCTGCTTACCGCCTATTGGGACAGAGCTCGAACTTCGCTGCTGAAGCCATTACCTGATAGCGTCTCCAACTATCTTCCTATGAAGTAGAGGAGCAACCAGCCTTAAACAGGCTGTTTGTCCAGCAATGTCGTAAAGAGCCTGAAAGTTACGAACTAGTCCATGGCTGGTTTGTACAAATATTGTTCTGATTTGGTTACCATTGTCCACCTAACAAATAGGCATATCGCGACACCCACCGACGTGATAGGCAATAGGAACGCCAGACGGGAACTGATTATCATGGCATTTAAGCGATTTATCTTATCGGCATCGACACTTGCGTTAATGTCATGTGGAGGCGAGGACGGCAGCAGTATTCAAGGCCCTGAAAGCCACCGCATCAGTACCTCCGTAACCGGACAAGGCACCGTCTCCCCTGAATCGGCCGACATTTCAGACGGCAGCAGCGCGCAGATGATTCTGCAGCCAGAAGAGGGCTATACGGTAGCCACCGCCAGCGGCTGTAACGGCTCGATGCAGAGCAATCTGTATTACATCAGCAGTGTGACTCAGGACTGCACCGTGAATGTTCTGTTTACTGAGGTGCAGCAAGCCCCTGCAGCGCAGGAAGAGCCTGATGAAGAAGCTCCGCGTGTTTCGGGTGCCGTCTCTGCCGGTAATGGTCTTGTGACCGTGCAGTTCAGCGAGCCGATGTCTGCTGACCTGGTCGACTCGGTCGTCAACTTCAACATTACCCGCACCGACACCCAACAGATTCTCCCGGTACTGGCTGCAAGCTTTGTCGATGATCGCCAGCAAGCCGTGCTGTTAGAAACCGGCGCTCAAATTAATACCGAATATAGACTCATCGTTGTTAACGCCTACGACGTCGCTGGCAATGCCATTGCCCCACCGGCTGAAGAAGTTGAAGTTAACCCCAATAGCGCCACTTTTGTTGGCACACGCCCGGGTGGTGATGATCTGGTCGACAGCGACGAAGACGGCCTCGCTGATTACATCGAACTCGAAGGCTGGCCGGTGATCGTTACCCGCACCGACGGCAGCACAGAAACCTTCCACGTCAGCTCTGATCCGCTCGACCCCGACACCGACAACGACGGCGTACCGGACAACGACGAACGCCACGGCGGCTTAAACCCGCTCAGCATCGACACCGACGGTGACACCCTCGATGATGATGCCGAATGGAACCGCATCTATTCAGACGGCACCAAGCAAGACACCGACGGTGACGGCATTCAGGATGGCTTTGAATACGTCTTCTTCAAAACCTCGCCGATTCTGGCCGACACCGACGGCGACCAGATGGATGACCCCAGTGAAGTCGCGTCGGGCAACCGAAACCCGTTGATCGCAGACATGCCGATCCCGGATATCGACGTGGGCTTAGTGAATCTGCAGCTGGATACCCGTTTAACCTACACAGATGAAAGCGGGCAGGTCGTTACTGAATCCAACACCAGCGAAGCCACACTGACGCAGGGTAATAACCAGACGTACTCCTCGGCTAACGAGAACTCAACCAAAGAAACGGTAGAAAATTCCGTCTCACTGACACTCAGCGCAGAGAAAGAAATCAATTATGGCGCGACCGAAGGGGGCGGCAGTGGTAGCACAAAATTCAGCGCGAGCCGGACAACGTCGTCATCAAATACCAATGAATGGGGCAGCACCGTCTCATTTGGTGAAGAGAGTAACCAGAGCGCCGAAGAGGCTTATCACGACTCGCTGACCACAGAAAATGCCCGTGATACCCGCGAGAGTATTACCCGTGAAGTCTTGGGTGCGTCGATGCGTGTCGACGTTACGGTCGCCAATGCCGGCAATATTCCATTCTCAATAAGTAACCTTGAGCTGACCGCACAAGCACAAGACCCGAATAACCGCCGCCGTATTATTCCTATCGGCTCGCTTGTGCCCGAAAACGACAACCTTGATTCAGTAAACATCGGTGCCATTGGCGAGACCGCTCGTGGGCCATTTATCTTCCGTACCGAGAACGTCTTCCCGCAAGAAATCGAAGACCTGATGAAAAACCCGCGCGGTCTGGTCGTGCAGTTAGCTAACTACGACATCACCGACGAAAACGGCAACAACTACGCCTTTACCTCACAGCAGATCCAGGATCGTACCGCTGAGATTACGTTTGATATGGGTAACGGTGAGGTTGAAAGCTACCGCATTGCTACCGCCAGTGATCATCATCCTTCGACTGGTGCACCGAATGGCATCAGCATGAAACGTGCGTTAGAGATTGCCGGTATCCGTGGCACACAGATTATCCGCGACGGCGGCAACGGTGTGGTCGAAACCGTCGCGGCACCAACCTCCGACGACCAACAACTCGAAACCGCTGGCAGCAGCGTTGAGCCGCGCAGCATTATTATTGCCGCTGGTGACGACAACAGCATCGCTACCGTACCGGGTGGCGACGATATTCTGGTAGAGCCTGATTACGCCACCGAACTGTTCGCGACCTCTGCAGTGATTATTGACGGCGGTAACGGCATCGCTGAGACCGATGTCTCCGGCGACGATGACTTAGTCAGCATCCTGAACGCCGATATCGAACCCGGCCAGGTGGTGATTCGCGCAGGCGACGACGGCGTGATTGATTCCATCCCGACTGGCGATGATATCCTCGTTGATGCAGGGCAGGAGCATTACGTACTGACACGCTTCCGCGATGTAGAAGCCATCGCCGGTGAAGCCCGCTTCTGGGTACTGTTTACCAACAACCAGAACATCGAGAACGTCGATTTCGATAATCTGCGCCTGCGCTCTGGCCAGCAATACAACTTCACCTACGTGCAGGACAAAGACCTCGACCGCGTCTGGGCGCGTGAAGAATACCTGCACGGCAGCTCAGATGAGAGCATCAATACCGACGGCTGTGACCAGGAAAATGCTCTTAAGGTGTGCGATACGCTTACCGACTACACCGAAATCAAAGAAGGCTGGATAGTACAACTGCGAGGGTCTAATCAGAGCTACCGTGTATTCTCTAATCCGGGCCAGGCCGACTCAGACCGTGATGGTTTGACCGACGACCTTGAGCGCGCCTGTGGCCTCGATCCGCGCCAGCGCGACACCGACCTCGACGGCCTGACCGATTATGAAGAAATCACCGGCCAACGCGTTGAAGGCAACATCGTCACGCCTATGGTCAGCATCGACGTCGATGACACCAGCGTGCCGTCCATGACGATTACACCGTACTTAGGCGCAGAGCCTGATCCGATTCCGGCAGACCGGGCCACCAGCGCAATCTGGGCAGAGCACCAGGTCACGGCAGAATGCCAGCAGATGCTCGAAGACAAACTCACCGGCGGCTACGCCACTGATCCGCTGAATCCAGACACCGACGGCGACTTCGTTAATGACCTCGCCGAACTGTCACTGGGCCTGCACCCGAACGACCGGGTCGACGGGGCAGACTTCCTCGATGACGACGGCGACGGCCTGGTGAACTCCGCCGAAACCAACGGCTGGATAGTGACCGAAGCTTTCTGGGGCGCAAGCCGCACCGTGACATCAGACCCAACCAAAACTGACACCGACGAAGACGGCCTGCCGGACCTGCTCGAGTTCTACCTCAAGACCGACCCACGCAGCACCGACACTGATGGTGATGGCATTAACGACGGCGATGAATACCGCAACGGCGGTGATGTTTGTGTTGCCCGTGGCAATCCATGCATTACCTTTAATCAGGCACCAGAGAACGACTACGCCGCCTTCGTGCGCGCCTGTAACCTCGCACCGGCCTGTAACGTCGCCCAGATCGAATCGACACTCGCGGCCGAGAGCCAGTACGGCACCAACCCAAGCTCCGTCGATAGTGATACCGATACACTCTACGACCGAGAAGAACTCGGTCTGCCACAAGGCGCAACGCCGCCACGCCGGATCACTATTAACGGCAGTGATATTGGCATCTTCGCATCAAACCCGCGCATCAGCGACACCGATAACGACGGCCTCAACGATCAAACGGAATACCTCGACTACACCAACCCGAACGCGGGCGATTCAGACAGCGACGGCAATTCCGATTTCTTTGAGAAATACACCTCAGGCACCAACCCACGCCAGGGCGATATCAAATTTAAAATCTGGCTCGACGGTTTTGACCTGCGCGTCAACGCTGCGACCTGGTTGGATGTCAACGCAGGGCGGACACTCACCGAATGCGACTTCCGCATATCGGTCGGTACCTTCTCGTACGATGCAACACTGCCAGCAGGCACACCGATCCCGTGCTACTACGGCGAATACATTGTTGATACCAACAACGTACTGCAGCCGGGCTTAGGCTTCCCAGCTCTGGAAGCCGACATTCAGACTAACGGCGGTAACGTTAACTACTGCTACCTCAGCATCCCGTTGGATTACGGCAAGGTTGAAGGTTCGCATTACACCACGACCTGTTCGCACAACAACGGCACCTATAACGACATCGACTTTACCGCGCGGTTCTACTTTGATCGGGTGGAGGAGTGAGTAAGGTGGAGTGAGTAAGGTGGAGTGAGTTGGTATGGGGCAGGGATGCCGGAGAGACTGAAACAGCCGCCGTTGGGCGGCTGTTTTGGTTGCGTGTCTTAAAAGTCGCCAGTTGGTTTGTTTTTGACAGCTATGGGCCCCTGCATAGAGAACGCAATATAGAAATGAACTGTCGTATCATCTCTTTCGGTAAATTCACCACTCGCTAAAATATCCCTCGACAATGCAGGACAAAATATATATTTTTTTTTCGTTCCGGTTAATTGTCCTTCTAGTTTAGCTATGTGTCCTACTTTGTCTAAATAAAAGCATCTTTTTGCACGTCTAATATAGCTAGGTATTTCGGATGCCCGTAGTTGATTGAATTCGACATCGGAGCTGGCGTAGTCGCGCAAGTGGAACAGTGATACTGCTTTATAGAATCGAAAATTTGGATTTCTTGAATGAGTATTTATTATTAGTTCGGATACATCTGAGTTAATAGCTATCCAGTCTGGTGAAGATGACGATGACCTCATTGCGTGCCACTCAAACTCCAATTCTGCACGGCACTCTACAAGTTTAATATCTAACTGATCATGATTGTCGTTTATGATTGAGCTATATTTTTCAAACTTTTCTTGGACTTTGTTGAAAGATTTACCTTTTCCTGATGAGATTGCTTGTGATAGTAGGGCTTTTATTATTACATAGAATCCAGTTTGCGTTCTTTCTGAACTATATTCAGAAATAGCTAGGTCTTCCATTTCATCTAAGTTATCTATGTTTTTGTAGATTTGTTCCTCTAGAGATCTTAGCATTTCGTAACTATCATTTTTAGAATTTACTGTGGTCCTTTCTATTAGTTTAAAAGAATCAGAAATGATTCTTACAGCATTAGCTAGAGACTCGAGAAAAGAATCTCGATCGTCATCCTTCACTTTTGCTGCTGCTTTTAAATACATGTTAGCACTTACGTGTTTATTGTGGAGGTCGAAAGGATTGCGATTTTCCGCCTCTTTTAGATGTGACTTGATTGTTTCAATGTGGGTTTTAGAGCGTTCTAGATCCTGCTCCTCGCTTAGCTGATTGACTACGCATGACGCGAGAGAAGTGTGTATATTTCCTACGTTTTCTTCTTTTTCGAGTAGGGGGTTTGTGTCGGCATCAACACTTTTTAATATCTCTTTATAAGCATCCGCTTGGCTATTTCCCATATCCCTAATCCATAGTCCTCTATGGTGTATAAGGGTTCTGTCTTCGTATGTGAGAGACTCAATAGCTATATCAAACAATTCTAGCCCTTGCTCAAAATTAAATTTCTTCTTTAAATCTTTCTTTTTTGAAATCAGGATCTCATGAGCTGTATTCACATATATTCGAGTTTCACCATCACATGAGGATAGAATATCTTTCAAGCGTTGATGCTCTCCGGTATGACTTGCGAAACCTCCATTTAGTATTTGGATAAGTACCTGAGTAACTACCTCATTCCTTGTTCTATAAGATATGGATTCTCCGTCATTATAATTCTCACCATATATCAGACCCCAAAGAGGTTTCCCTTCGCTACAAGATTCAAGCCAGGACTGGTAACTTATCCCTAGTGAGCGTACCAGAACTTCAACTGGTAGAGGCAAGCCTAGCCCCGACATTGTTGTAACTAATTCATATGCTGTTCTTGCCCACTCTTTATGTGATGAGGACTCCTTAGCAATTTCTTTCACTATGCCGTCGATACCACCGAGAGAGTAATATTCATCGGCCAAGGACTCGGAGATTGACGAACGAGTGTTGGGTAGGAGAAACCACAGAGCACATAAGGCATCCTTAGAATTCTTACTTGTTGCTGAATCTATTAGTGCTTTAGAGCTTTTTTTGTCATTAGTTGCATTTACACTAACTAGGTATTCTTCGAGTCCATTTATCTCGTTGTCGCTTAAGTCATCTGGGAAGTCGATAACGAATTCATATATGCTGTCTGGAATGGTAATTCGGTTTTCATCATTGAGAACTTCTGATGACGGCCTCTTACTATTAACAACACACCAGTTCAAAGATTCATTCGATAATACTTGGATTAACTCGTCTGATTTTTCAAATCTCTCTAAGTTTCGATCAATAAAGAATAAAATTTTAGTATCTGGCGCCCCTTTTATCGATTGTCGTATTTTCTGAATTACGGTTGCCCAGGAAGCAGGTTGGTTATATCCAATATTTCTCTTCAACCAAATGCAAAGATAGCCGTCATTTGAAAAATCGTATGCGACTCTTCTCATAACTGTTGATTTTCCTACACCAGCCTCGCCGGACAGAGTTATGAGAGATGGTGATCTTTGTTTAGAAAACTCAAGGATTTTTTCCTTAATAACTTCTGTTATATCCCTAGGGAAATCAATACATGCATTGTATGGCTCCCAGTTTAACTCAGAAGGTCTACATAAATGGTCGAGTAACTTATTTGAAGAGGAAATCGGGACGTTCTTAAAATCTTCATCCCTGGGTACGATTGCAATCCTATCGTCAATATTACTGAGTACTTTATAATTGATTCCTTCTAAGGTTCCTAACGGTAGAGATAGCTGTCTTACATCTTTCGTAGAGGTGAGCCATGTATATAAAGTTGAGTCTATAACTTCTACTTTAGTGTCGTAAGGTAGAAGAGCCCTGATTGAACTATCTTCGCTGCAAGGATCTCCTTTAAAAAATACAAGTTTAGATGGTAACCCTGGACTGAAATATAATAACTCGTTTAAAAGATCTTTTACGAAATCCCTGTCACCATTGGTGCCCATGAAAACCATCGGTGATGCTTTATTGTAGTCGGGGAACGTTGCTAGTAGCTTCCTCCACTCACGTCTCTTTTTTAAGTACTCAGCTTCGGTTAGACACAATTCATTTCCTGGCCTTGTGTCTCTCAAATCTCCATAGAGTGCGTAGTATGGGGTTGAGTTGGCAGGTGCTTTTGATGTCACTCCACTTATTGTTGTAATCGTTCTAGTTGATGAGCTTCGATTTATTTCTTCGTTTATTGCATCTAAAACTCTTACGTCTAGAGTCAATGATATTACTGATTTCCAAGGTTTTTGAGATATTTTCGTTACTAATTCTGACTTCGGCGAGTTGTGTATTATTCGGTCAATTTCTGACTTTATGGTTGATTTTTGAACTCCAAGGTCTATTAATAAAGAAACTGTCTTGAAGAGATTTTCCTGAGGCTTCGAATCGGGAGAGAATTTTTCTTGTAATGATTTGTTTATCGCATCTAACCGGATATCGGCCGCGCAAGCACCGCTTCCAAGTACTAAACTGTATCCAGTGTCAAAATTCATATGGTATTTCCCTGTATATTTTTAGTAAAAGTATTTGAAGGCGTGAGTTCTAATAGATAATTTCCGATTCCAGTATCATTCTTACCTTCTATTGCCTCGTGCATTTCCACTAAGAGTACGGCTGAGCTAAGTTCCGGGTTTATCATTCCTTTTACTTTCCCAGTAGTTTTGTTTAATAATATTGATGTTGATGGTGCTATGTGAATGGAGTTAGGAAGATTTTCTAAATCTATATCCCTTGCTATATCAATTACATCATCAACTATTGATTTTATGTCGTTCGTCTTTGATGTGGATTCGTGAAAGAAAAATATCGATGACCATACTTCGAAATTTCTATGATCTTGTTCACCGTTATAGGATATAGCCTGATATGATTTGCAAATTGACTTCATGGCATCTGATAGAATTCTTTTTGAGTACGTAGATTTGACCTCGATAATTCCTTTTGCCATTTCTGGCGGTATTATCAACAACTCTTTTTCAATGAGTAGTGGAATACCTGAGTTAGGTTTGCTTATCAATACGTCTATTTCTCCCGACGGGGAATGATTTGTTAGAGGAACTACAAAACCTGTCGAAAAAATAAGTGACCCCAAACTATGCTTTTCTAGGAAGTTTGTTAATATCTGCTCTTTATATTTTCCATCGCTCAACCAGTGTGCGTCTCCTATGAGGCTTCGCACTCTTTCTTTAGTACTTTCAAACTCTGTAGACCAGCTCGCTAATAGACTGTATGTGTTTCTTTCCATGATTAATAGCCCCAAATTACATTGTGAGAATACAACTTCCTATATCCCTGTCAATAATTGGACGTACTAATTTCACTTCTTTAAATCAGAGTTTCTACAGTTATAGTATCGTGACCCAAGTGATATAGTATCATCTTAGGATAAGAGTATCGGCTTTAGACGAATAGTATTTGGAGGTACAATGATAAACCAAAGACCAGAACTCCCAAACCACCTGTCCATCAACCCGCGCAGCCCACACTTCGTTGAAGAATGCTTCGAGCACGACATCGGCATTCGCTTCAAGGGCAAAGAGCGCACGGACATTGAGGAATACAACATCAGCGAAGGTTGGGTGAAGATTTCTTCTCCAACGACTAAGGATCGCTTTGGTCGTCCGCTGCTGATCAAGCTGAAGGGTGAGGTTGAGGCTTTCTATAAGTAAGCCTCTGAGCATAGCGCTGGGTTCCCGCCTTCGCGGGAATGACAGGCTACTACGCTGGATTTCTGCCTTCCTGGGAATGACCGTTCAATGCGTTGAATTTCCACCTTCGTAGAAATGACAGAAGGCTTCTCCCCTCTAGAGAATGGTAATAAAGAAACCGCCTGTTGGCGGTTTCTTTGGTTTTATAGGTCGTATTACCGGTGTCAGCAATATAGAGCATTACGCCCGGGAACCCGTAGGCGGGTTGTTCCAACCCGTATCGCCAAAGCTTCGCGTTTAGCTCCTACAGGATTAGCTCTGCTGGTCTGAAGCGTTTTTTGCAGAATCGCCATCAATATCGTGAATCTTTTTGAGCATGTCGTCTGCTAACCACTTGGCTTCGGCAACGACTTCTGGCTTTTCGTTTTTGATGATGTCTTCGAGAGTTCTGTTCATGGTTCACGCATCTCTGACGTGGTGTTTATATTTTGAACAGTTTAACCGAGAGAGCGGTGTTTGCAAAATAGGGCTTTAGATGATGAGGCCCGAGGTGGACAGTGCCCACTTTGCGGAGGTGAGCACGGCGCTGGGCTCCCGCCTTCGCGGGAGTGACAGACTTCTAGCTACCTAGTGCAACTAATTCTTCTTGCGCGAAGGCAACGAGCGAGCTGTATTCGTTCTCGCGAATCAATTGCTCGATTATCTCTGGGTTGATGTTGAGGTAGTCGTGGACGAGAGCGTTTCGCATACCGATGATTCGCTTCCAGTTGATGCTTTTCATAGAAGCTACGTCATGCTCAGAAAGCCGCTCGAAAGCTACATACGCGTTGTCAGGAGCAGGATAGCCGAGTTGTTTGCATCGGTGCTTGGCGATGCCGATGCAGGCCTCAACCAAAGTTTGGATTAAGCGTTCGCTGGCTTTTGCTTCGTATCGGCTCATTGGGCGTTCGTTGAGAATTGTTGTAAGACCTTTGAGGTCAGCTTCAATTTCCGCAATGTGCGCTTTCATTGAAAGCAGGTAGGTATTTTCCATTGCTAATTCCCGGTTTAACCAAACTGTTGATAATGGTGAAGGTGATCGATCTCCCACTTCGACATTATTTTTCCACTGACTTCAAATTCATGAGCAGGGTTTTTATTTACGAGCAGTTTCCCGGTTTTCAAAACTGACATGGCAAGTGGTACGGGCCCATTTTCCAGGTCTAATAAGGAAAGGCTGCCTTCTGGTAACTCCAGTTTATTAGCCCAGTCGATAGCCAATATCTCAGGTCTCAGACGTCGGGCTACGACGTCAGTATCGGTATTTTTGAATATCACTGCCAGATCAATGTCGCTGTTTTCCTGTGCAGATCCTTTGGCGTGAGATCCGTATAAATAGAGCGTATCTACCTCGTCTGTTGCATTGGCATGTTTAATTATGTCTGGCAGAAGCTGATCAAACTTACCCATGTTCACACCCTTGCTGATGAGAGCACATCAACACGGTCCTCTGTGATGTATGGCTTCAGCTCTTCGCGGACTGCTTTCTCTGTGACCAGGTCTACAGGGCTACCCAGGGCTTCTTCGAGGTAGAACTGTACACCGAAGAATTGTTTGGACGTGGCTTTGCCATCGAAACCGACGAGGATGTCGATATTGCTATCCTCGCGGGCATCGTTACGTGCCGTTGAGCCAAAAAGCGCGAGCGTAGTCAGGCCGTACCGTTCCTGAAGGACGGGTTTGCAGCGGGACAATATGTCGAGTGCCTGTTCGCGGTTCATATACTTAGCCGATGTACGTGTTTTGATCAGTTTAACCGACAGGGCGGTGTTCGCAAAATAGGGCTTTAGATAGGGTAGGCCGTAGGCGGATTGTTCTAACCCGGTTCGCCAAAGCTTCGCGTTTGGCTCCTACAAGGGATGGCAGTAGCCTGAAATAAGCGAGGTATAAAAAACGCCAGGTCTTTGCAGAGCTGGCGTTTTTGTTTTCAGAGCAGCTTCGCTGATTACAACGCTTTGATCTTTTCGATCTGGTCGTTGAGTTTGGCGATATCACGCTCAAAGCCGGCGGCTTTTTCTTTCTCTTTTTCGATCACGACTTCTGGTGCTTTATCAACGAACCCTGGGTTACCCAGTTTGTTCTGTACGCGCTCCAGGTCTTTGCCGAGTTTGTCGATAGACTTGGTCAGGCGTGCCACTTCTGCGTCTTTGTCGATGAAGCCAGCCATGGGTACGAGTACTTCCATGTCGCCAACCAGTTGGGTGACAGACATTGGTTCTTCGTCGCCTTCGTTCAGCCAGGTCAGTTTGTTGAGCTTGGCGAGTTTCATCAGGAAGGCCTGGTTTTCTTCGGCGCGGCGGAAGTCTTCGTCGCCGCCGTTTTTGAACTGCAGTTCGAGTTCAAAGCCTGGGGCGATGTTCTTCTCGGCGCGGACGTTACGCACGGCGGTAATCACGTTCTGCAGCCATTCGATGTCGGCTTCGGCCTCGGCGTCGATCAGGGCGTCCTGAGCTTCTGGGTAAGCGGCGAGCATGATGGTGTCGCCTGATTTACCCGCCAGGTCTTTCACCTGATGCCAGATAGACTCAGTGATGAACGGGATGATCGGGTGTGCCAGTCGCAGAATGGCTTCGAGTACGCGTACCAGAGTACCGCGGGTGCCGCGCTTTTCTTCTTCAGTAGCGTTCTCATCCCACAGAACTGGCTTAGACAGCTCGAGGTACCAGTCGCAGTATTCGTTCCAGATGAATTCGTACAGCGTCTGTGCGGCCATGTCGAAGCGGTACTGGTCCATGTGGCGGCGTACTTCGCTTTCGGCGCGCTGCAGGCGGGAGATGATCCAGCGGTCTGCCAGTGACAGGGCAGCGTCTTCTCCGTTCACGCCGCACGCGGCTTTCATGGCGTCGGTGATTTCAATGAGACCACCGTTTGCATTTTCTACGGCTTCTTCGCCCGCCACAGACAGCATCACGTAGCGTGAGGCGTTCCACAGCTTGTTGCAGAAGTTACGGTAGCCTTCGAGGCGCTTCATGTCCCAGTTGATGTCACGGCCGGTCGAGGCCATGGCAGCCAGGGTGAAGCGCAGGGCGTCGGTGCCGTGTGGCGCGATGCCTTCCGGGAATTCTTTCTGAGTGCGCTTGCCGATTTTCTCAGCCAGTTGTGGCTGCATCATGTTGCCGGTGCGCTTCTCGAGCAGGTCGTCCAGTAAGATACCGTCGATCATATCCAGCGGATCGAGGACGTTACCTTTCGATTTGGACATTTTCTGGCCGACTTCGTCACGGATCAGACCAGTCACGTACACGGTTTTGAACGGTACTTGCGGTTTGCCATCGTCGTCTTTAATGAAGTGCATGGTCATCATGATCATGCGCGCCACCCAGAAGAAGATGATGTCGAAGCCGGTGACCAGCACGTCAGTCGGGTGGAAGTCGAGCATACGCTTGGCAACTTCCGGGTCGTCCAGGTTTGGCCAGCCGAGTGTACCGAAGGTCCACAGAGCGGAGGAGAACCAGGTATCCAGGACGTCTTCGTCCTGAACCAGTTCTACGTCGTCAGCGAGCTTGTTGGCAGCGCGTACTTCGGCTTCGTCGTGGCCAACGTAGACGTTACCTTCTTCGTCGTACCAGGCTGGGATACGGTGACCCCACCACAGCTGACGGGAGATACACCAGTCCTGGATGTCGCGCATCCAGCTGAAGTACATGTTTTCGTAGTTCTTAGGTACGAACTGAATATCGCCGTTCTCTACCGCTTCAATCGCTGGCTTGGCCAGTGTCTTAGCGTCGACGTACCATTGGTCGGTGAGCATTGGCTCGATCACTACGCCACCACGGTCGCCATACGGCACGGTGAGGTCGTGGTCTTTGATTTCGTCGAGCAAGCCCGCTTCTTCGAAGTCAGCAACGATGGCTTTACGCGCAGCGAAGCGCTCCATGCCACGGTATTTTTCTGGAATGCTGGCTTTTACGTCGTCGTTGACGCTGCCGTCGGTGTTGAATACCTGCGGCACGTCACGCACGTCGGCGTTGAAGGTGAATATGTTGATCATTGGCAGGCTGCAGCGTTTACCAACTTCATAGTCATTGAAGTCGTGCGCTGGGGTGACCTTAACGGCACCGGTGCCTTTGTCCATGTCGGCGTGTTCGTCGCCCACAATCGGAATACGACGGCCAACCAATGGCAGGATGATGTCTTTACCGATCAGATCTTTGTAGCGCGGATCTTCCGGGTTAACGGCCACACCGGTGTCGCCCAGCATGGTTTCCGGACGAGTCGTCGCAACCACGATGTAGTCTTTGCCTTCAGAGGTTTTCAGACCATCGGCCAGCGGGTAGCGCAGGTGCCACATATGACCTTTCTTGTCTTTGTTTTCGACTTCGAGGTCAGAAATGGCGGTGTGCAGTTTCGGGTCCCAGTTGACCAGGCGCTTACCACGATAAATCAGGCCGTCTTTGTAGAGGCGGATGAAGACTTCCTGAACGGCTTTATAGAAGCCATCGTCCATGGTGAAGCGTTCGGTGTCCCAGTCAACGGAGTTACCGAGTCGACGCATCTGTTGGGTGATGGTGCCACCGGAGTGTTCTTTCCATTCCCAGACTTTCTCGAGGAACTTTTCACGGCCGAGCTCGTGGCGGTCTGGCTGGTTTTCAGCGGCGAGTTTGCGCTCAACGACCATCTGGGTCGCAATACCTGCGTGGTCGGTACCGACCTGCCACAGTGCTTTCTGACCCTGCATACGCTTGTAGCGGGTGAGGGCGTCCTGGATGGTGTGCTGGAAGGCATGACCCATGTGCAGGGAACCGGTGACGTTCGGTGGTGGGATCATGATGGAGTAACCTTCGCCGGTCAGTCCGTCCTGATAAGGCTTGAAGTAGCCTTTCTCTTCCCACTCTTTGTACCAGGTTTGTTCGATTGCGCTGGGTTGGTATGTCTTATCCATTACTCGCTGCTACTCATTTTGGATATTAGAAAAATGGGCCGCAGTATACCGGATTAGTGCACCGGTGGGCAGGGAGGAAAGAAGACTGATTTACTCAGTCTTCTTCAGACGATGAAGGGGCGATTCAGGTGTCTTCTTTGCCGTTGAGCATGTCGCGCACGCGGGCACGAAGGCGGCTTTTAACCATGGGTATCAGCTCTTCAACGAGTTCATCAACCATGCGCTCACGTTGAAGCAGGGAGGTTAGCGATGCCGTAGTCTCGGCCATGTTAGCATCGAGTTCAGCGCGTTTTGAGGACAAGGCTGTTTCGCTGGCGCCCGGAAGTGGTGCCATTGCGGGTGACTCGGTTTCCTGGCCGCGATTTATCTTCTCGAGAATCTGGTTCAGCGGGCTCAGGCCGCTGGGAGGAGTTTGTTTAGGTGCTGATTGCTCTACTTTGGGCGCTTCGGGTGAAGGTGCCTGAGGTTTTGGAACTGCACGCAGAGACGACGGCTGAGAGGCAACGTCATTCACCGTTGGGATATCTGTTACCGTTGGGATGTTGCTGAGATCGAGGCTCGGGGGTTCGCTCACAGTCGGGATGTTGCCGTCAAAGAGGTCATCCAGAACCGGAATGTCATCCGCAGAGGAGCCAGATGAAGTCGGGTTATCAAGCACCCGTTGCAACATCTCGAGTTCGGCCAGAAGGTCTTTAGGCTCTTCCTTGTTTTTCATCAGCTCATTCTCATATCGTTGTGCGTCACCGGATATCCCCGATCTTTCAGAAACCGGAAGTGTTGGCGCGTGTAGGCCAGAATATCGTCTTTCTGAACGACAATTTCTACCAGTCTTTCAAAACGGCTGAAAAAAGCCGGTAATTCAGCGCTCAGGTTAATAATGACATCGTGGTGATGTCCGGGTTCCTGAGCCCAACCAATGCTTACCGGGCAGTCGACAGGTGCGTCTTTGGCTGTCAGCAGCGCGTGCGGTATAAAGGCGTCTGCACGGAATTGCCAGAGCATATCATCGAGTTCTCTGGCTTTCTGCTCATTGTCCACCTGAAGCAGGATTTTATGACCCTTCTGCTGAATCTGTTCTACCAGCCGACAAGCGAAGAACCACTGATCATGGTCTGCCTGGCCACCTAGTATGTAGAAGTCTGCTCGGGTCATTACGAATCTTTCTGCCTGCGGAACCGGTGTAATACTACGTCGATTTCGAGTGTCAGTGAATCAATTGTCTGGAGTTTTTCTGCGCGTTCCGGACTGACCTTCCAGCGATGCGGTGTCATATTGAACAATGCGACCAGAGGATCACCACCGGGCACCGTTACTTCGTAGGTCAGCTTTTGCTCATCCACGGCGATGAACCTGGCATCTGCCATCTTTGCAACCGGCGAAAAACTCTCAGCCTTAACCTCATCGTAGATGACTTCCCGCAGTTGCATCAAATGCTGCGGCCCGGTGTTCACGGTAATGATTTCACCGTCATCCGCGAGGGCATGATCCAGGCCCTGAGGCATGAGTGGGGTAAACAAGCTGATGATGGTCTTTATACTGCGGGCGGAAACCGGAGGCCGAGCGCCACTGGCGACCAGCCAGCGGATATCTTTTGTACGTCGGCAGGCGCCTTTGATGGCTTCGCGGGAGATATCCAGACCGGTAATTTCAAGTTGCGGCTTCTGTTGCTTGAGGCGTTGGGTGTAATAGCCCTCACCGCAACCAATATCGAGTACTGGGCCGGTGTTCACCAGCGCATTCAGAGCGTCTGAAATCGGCTCGTAAATCGCAGAATCGAGAAACGCCGTGCGTGCACGGACCATGTCGACGTCGTCGCCCGGATTTTTCGATTTCTTATGGTTCACCAGCAGCAGGTTGATATACCCCTGTTTGGCCGTGTCGTAACTATGGCGATCAGGGCATTGCCACTGCTTGCCGTTGGCAGTCAGTGGCTGTTCGCATTTCGGGCAGATGAGCCCGGAGGCAGATTTGTTCATCAGGCGAGTAATTCAACCAACATGGCTTCGTAGATATCGGTCAGGGCATTCAGGTCATCGGCGCTGACATGCTCATTAACCTGATGAATCGTCGCATTGATTGGGCCTAGCTCAACGACCTGAGCCCCCGTAGGCGCGATAAAACGGCCATCAGACGTACCGCCTGAGGTTGATAACTCGGTGTCGCGACCGGTGACGTTCTTAATCGCGGCAACCGCGGCTTCCACTAACGCACCTTTATCAGTCAGGAAGGGTTGGCCGCTGAGTTTCCAGTCGATGTCGTAGTCGAGGCCGTGCTTGTTGAGGATGGCTTCGGTACGTTCCTGCAGAATTTCTGCGGTGAGTTCCGTTGAAAAGCGGAAGTTGAATACAACTTCGCAGGTTCCCGGGATGACGTTTGTTGCGCCAGTTCCTGAGTTGATGTTTGAAATCTGGAAGCTCGTCGCCGGGAAGAAGTCATTTCCGTCGTCCCATTTTTCTGCCGCCAGCTCGGCTAACGCAGGCGCTGCCATATGCACCGGGTTCTTCGCCAGGTGGGGGTAGGCAACGTGGCCCTGCTTGCCTTTTACTGTGAGGACACAGCCCAGTGAGCCACGACGGCCGTTCTTGATGACATCGCCTACGAGCGTAGTGGAAGATGGCTCACCAACAACGCACATATCGATCTTCTCGTTACGGGCTTCGAGGGTTTCGATGACTTTGACGGTGCCGTTGTGCGCAGGGCCTTCCTCGTCTGAGGTAATCAGGTAGGCGATCGAACCTTTGTGATTCGGGTATTTCTCAACGAAGCGCTCTGTTGCGACCAGAAACGCAGCAAGCGAGCCTTTCATGTCGGCGGCGCCTCGGCCATGCAACATCCCGTCGATGATTTTTGGCTCGAATGGCGGGTTATCCCAGTTGGCTTCCGGGCCTGTAGGAACAACATCGGTATGACCCGCAAAGCACACCACTGGTTGACTGTCGCCTTTACGCGACCAGAAGTTGTCGGTGTCTCCGAAGCGTAACGGCTCGTTGTTGAATCCGATGGCGGCGAGGCGCTCCATCATCAATGCCTGACATCCCTCATCTTCAGGAGTTACGGATGGGCGGGCGATCAGATCAACGGCAAGTTGCAGCGTCGGTGTCATGGTGGTTCCTGCGTTTTTGATGTTAGTTACTGTGATTCAGAGGCGTGAATCATATCACACAGGGCATAACTAAGGCGTTTGTTCGCTTGCCGCAAGGCCATCTGGCCCATACCATAACAGTCTCTTTACAAATGTATGTGGACTTAGAACTTATGACCGAGAGCCTCTCGCGCGAGCAACTCAACACCGTGATGGATGACGCTGATCTTCTGAAGAGCAAAGACGAGGTCGAAGCCGCCCTTGATGCACTGGCGGCAGACATCACAGCGCGGCTGGCAGATAAAATGCCTGTGGTATACAGCATTATGAATGGCGGGCTCGTGGTTGCGGGGCAGCTCCTGACTCGCCTTAATTTTCCACTGGAGCAGGGATATATGCACGCCACGCGGTATCGGGGTGAGACCAGTGCTCAGGCTGATCTGCAATGGCAGGCGCCACCCTCTGTACCTATGGATGGTCGCACGGTACTGATCATCGATGACATTTTTGATGAGGGCTACACCCTTGAAGCCGTTGTTGAAGCCTGCAAAGCGCAGGGCGCCGCTGAGGTCCTGACGGCGGTCCTGGTTGATAAGCAGCATGACCGCAAAGCACCGGGTATGACGGTAGATTTTGTTGGTCTGGAAGTCGAAGACCGTTATGTCTTTGGTTACGGTATGGACTACCGCGGATACTGGCGTAATGCACCGGGCATTTACGCTGTTAAGGGCCTCTGAGGGCTTCATGTTTTGAGTGCCGGTATCCCGCATACTGGCACCTCTGTAATAAGTAAATCTTTCCGGCAAGGCCAGCCATCTCGACTACACTGAGATGGCGGAGGTGGCCGATTTTATGAATGTTCAGTTCATCAATCCCTTCATCGAGACGATTAGCAACATACTCGCAACCATGGCATCCATGACGTGTGAGCATGGCAAGCCATATCTTAAAGAAGGCGAAGATCCCCTGGGAGTAGTCACCGGGTTGATCCCTATGGAGGGAGATGCGGTGAATGGTTCTCTTGCCATCAGTTTTAACGAAGACACCATTCTCAAGATAAGCAGCAGTATGCTCGGTGAGGAAGTCGCGGAGTTTGATGATACCTGCAAGGATCTGACTGGCGAACTTACCAATATGCTCTCTGGTGGGGCCCGAAAGCTACTCTGGGAGGGGGGCTACAGTTTCGAGATGGCTACGCCACGCATGTTAACGGGAGATGCCCCCGTTATTCATCATGTTGAAGGGCCGGTGGTCGTTATTCCTTTTGATACAAAAGCGGGTGAGTTCTTCATCGAAGTTGTCATCGGCAGTCGCCTGAAACGAGCCGAAGTCGCAGGGGCATAATCGCAACAAACTGTTGGGTCTGTCGTCATAACTGACTCGCTTTAAGCATTTGATTCCTTCTCTTTAATGTGTAATATGACGATTCGTCAAAAATGACGGATCGTCAAAAATGGTTATATTGCATACAGTACTACACAGTCTTAAATATCTGCTCTCCGGTTTGCAGTCGCACTGCCCATTTCAGCAGAACAGGCTCGCTGGCTGTTCGGATGCCAGCGTGATGCTGGTGGAGGACATGTCTCCGACAGACTCTGCTCAAGCTTCTGATCTGGCAAAGACCGAACGCTCTCCGCGTCAGGAAGAAAAGTGGCAAAAGCGTGAGAACACACTGCTCGATAATGTTCAGTTCATCATCGATGACGTTGGTTATGCGCATTTCAATATGGACCGCCTGGTCCGCGCCAGTGACGTGTCTAAGGGCACCGTCTACAACCACTTCACCAGCAAGGAGGATTGCCTTGCAGCGCTCTGTTGTCGTGGGATGGAAGAGCTGAAGGATATGTTCTTACGTGCGCAGGCATTCGATGGAAAGCCACGCGAGAAAGCGTTAGCGATTCATTATGCCTATCGCCTGCACATGAAGCTTCATCCGGTCATGTCGAGTGCTCTGGTGACAGCTCGTACAGCCGCTTTTGTCGAGAAAACCTCCCCGCAGCGTTCCGCAACAATCCGTCGTAATGATGAAGCCCTTTTTGCTATCGCTTTTGAGGTCATTGATGCCGCCGTTCAGGCGGGTGATCTCGATATCACAGAAGATCTGGACGCAACCGTAATTACTTTTCTGACATGGTCGACCTCCTACGGGATCAACATGTTAGAGGACACAGGATTCGAGCACACGATCAGTGACCTGCTTGAAGAAAAGAACATCGCTTTAATCGGAGCGAATGTACTGATGGATGGCATTGGTATGAAGCCTTTGTCTAAGGAATGGGACTATCGGGCAACCTGGCAGCGTATTGCTGAAGAGGTATTCCCCGAGGAAAGTCAGAGAGCTTTGCTTTAATTCAGGAGAGCGCACTATGCGTCAATGGGTAGAAAAACAGGCAACGGAACGTGCATGGATAGTGATCGTCGCCATGATTATTGCTGCGCTGGTCGCTGCTGCAGGTGCCGGAAATTTGTATTTCCGCGGGGACTATAAAGTCTTCTTTGAAGAAGGGTATGGCCCATTAAATGACTTCGAAGAAATGCAGAAGGTCTTCAATAAGAGCGACAGTATCGCCGTATTGGTTGTTCCTGAATCGGGTAACGTCATTGACGAGACTGTTTTGACGCTTATTCAGGAATATACCGAAGAAGCCTGGCAGACACCGTTTTCCAGCCGTGTAGATTCGCTGACCAACTACCAGAATACCTGGGCCGAATACGACGATATGATCGTCGAGGATATGGTGCTTTATCCTGAAGAATTAACGGAAGACGACCTCAGCCGAATTCGCGAAACGGCGCTGGCGGAGCCATCTCTGAATGGTCGCATTATTTCTCCTGATACCGACGTCAGTCTGATCAATATTACGCTGCAATTGCCGGACGTAACTGACAACACTGCGAACGTCGCCAGTGTGATGGATTTTGTACGCGATCTGAGTGCGCAATTTGCCGAGCGCTACCCGGATATTGCTTTCTATCACACCGGAATTATTCCGATGAATTACAGCTTCGCGACGGAAGGCCAGAAAGATATGTCGACTCTGGTTCCTGCGATGTTGCTATTGATCATAGTCTTGCTGGCGGTTCTTTTGCGCAGCGTGCTGGCGATGCTCGCCACTGTCGTTGTTCTGGTACTGACCATTATGGCCACCATGGGGCTGGCTGGATGGATGGGTTTTTTCCTGTCGACGGGGACCATTAACGTACCGATTGTGGTTCTGACCATTGCGGTGGCGGATTGCGTTCATGTGGTAGCGACCATGCAATATGGCATGAAGCAAGGTAAGAGCAGAAAAGAAGCCGTGCGCTACAGCCTCGAGTTGAACTGGATGCCAATTTTTATTACCAGTGCGACGACCGCGGTTGGCTTCCTGACACTCATGATGTCGGAGTCTCCTGTATTCGCTGACTTCGGATTTCTTTGCGCTATGGGTGTGATGTTAGCGTACGTGATGTCTGTCACTCTGTTCCCTGCTTTGTTGTCGGTGCTGCCGGTCGGAGCGGGTGGCCGCGTCGACGATAAAGCGCCTGCTATGGCTCACTTTGGTGATTTCGTGATTCGTCACCAGACGCCTTTATTATGGGGCGGTGTTGCTGTTGTTGCTGTATTAAGTGCATTGGCCATGCGTAATGAAATTAACGATGTTGCAACAGAATACTTTGCTGAATCGACGGCGTATCGTCAGTCGGTTGATAAACAGGCGGATACGCTCTCAGGTTCACAGTCGATCGATTGGGCTATGTATACCGACGAAGCGGGTGGCATCAGTAATCCTGAGTTTATTGCAGTGATGCGCGATTTTACCGAGTGGTTGGAACAGCAGCCGGAGATTGATCACGTCAGTGGCCTGTCGGATACCTTTATGCGTCTGAATAAAAACATGCACGCAGACGATCCTGACTGGTACAGAATTCCAGACGATCGCGAGCTGGCAGCTCAGTATCTGTTGCTGTACGAAATGTCCTTGCCGTACGGACTTGATCTGAATAACCAGGTTAACGTGGATAAGTCTGCAGTACGAATGACGTCGATTCTGAAAAATCTGGGAAGCGTTGAGATTATCTCGCTTGAGAACCGCGCCAAAGACTGGATGGATGCAAATGCTCCCGGTATCCGGCTGACTGCTGCCAGCCCTTCAGTGATGTTCTCTCACATTGGTGAGACGAATATGAAGAGCATGATTCTCAGCATGATGATGGCACTGGTGATTATCTCAGGCATCCTGATTTTTGCTTTACGGTCGCTCAGGCTGGGTGTGATCAGCCTGTTCCCGAATATTACTCCAGCACTGGTTGGTTTCGGTTTCTGGACCTTTATTTCTGGTGAAATAAACCTGGGCCTTTCTATCGTCAGCTCAATGACTCTTGGCATTATTGTCGATGATACAGTGCACTTTCTGAGTAAATATAAGCGTGCACGTATGGAGGGAATGATGACCGAAGCGGCAGTACGTTATTCGTTTATCAACGTTGGCCGTGCTCTGCTGATCACCACTCTGGTTCTGGTCCTTGGCTTCTCTATGCTGGCGTTCTCGGCTTTCCGCCTGAACTCAGACATGGGGATTGCAACGTCCCTGATTATTCTGATCGCACTGATCATTGATTTTCTCATCCTGCCACCCATGCTGTTGTGGCTGGATAAAGATAAGCCTGAAGCAAACGCTGAAGAGCAGACATCCCTAAAAGGAGAACACGCATGAAACTGATAACTACACTCGTGACGGGACTGGCATTGGTTGCACCTTTCGCTATCGCTGATGACGGTGGCCGAGGCCTCGAGATCGCTAAGGAGCGTAAAGCGCGGGACACCGGCTGGGGCGATTCTCAGGCTGAGATGACTATGATTCTGCGTAACTCACAGGGGGAAACCTCTGAACGGAAAATGCGCCTGAAGAATTTTGAAATCCAGGACGACGGTGATAAAGGCCTGACGATTTTTGATGAGCCTAAAGATGTCAGCGGTACGGCGTTTCTGAGCTTTTCTCACAATACGAAACCTGATGATCAGTGGCTGTATTTACCCGCACTGAAGCGTGTTAAGCGTATTTCTTCCCGCAACAAGTCAGGCCCTTTTATGGGCAGTGAATTTGCTTATGAAGATATGGGGTCGTTCGAGCCTGAAAAGTACGAATTTACTTATCTGCGCGATGAGCCATGCGCTGAGGATATGACGTGTCATGTGGTAGAAAGTGATCCGGTGGATAAATTTTCTGGCTATACCCGCCAGATCAGCTGGATCGATACCGAGCACATGCGCGCGGTAAAAACGGAATACTACGATCGTAAAAATACATTGCTGAAAACACTTGAGCTGTCTGAGTGGAAACTCTACAAAGATAAGTTCTGGCGTGCGCACAAGCTGGATATGCAAAACCACCAGAATGGCAAGAGCACGACCATCATCACGCACGGCATTGAGTTTGATACCGGGCTGAGCGAATCGGATTTCAGTCAGGCATCGCTTAAGCGTGCTCGATAAGGCAGTAATATGAAAAAGCTACTTCTGACAGTGTCTGCGTTGCTGGCAGGCGCGGGGGCTTCCCCTCTGGTGAGTGCGCTCGACTTGTCGCTTGAGGCGGGTATTGAAGGACGTCGCTTCCTGGAGTCCGGTGCTTACAGCGGGCAGGTCGATGATCAATGGTCACTGACGTTGCAGCCTGAAGTCGTCTGGGATGCAGAATCTGGCAACGGTCGTTTCACTTTCGTACCTTTTTATCGCAAAGATTTTGCAGATGATGAGCGAACGCACGGTGATATCCGTGAAGCCATGTTCATGACGTGGAATGGCCCATGGGAGCTGCGCGCTGGTATAGGTAAAGTATTCTGGGGCGTTACTGAGTCTCTGCATCTTGTTGATGTCATTAACCAGACAGACTATGTAGAAGCCATTGATGGCGATCAGAAACTGGGTCAGCCAATGATCCAGGGGATCTGGTTGTCTGACGTTGGTACCTGGGAGGCCTTCGTACTGCCCGGCTTCCGGGAACGTACATTTCCGGGCGAAGCAGGGCGCTATCGCACCGAGCTTCTGGTCAGCGGTGATGCTGAATACCAGGCCGACGAAGAGCAGCAGCATGTTGATCTGGCGGCACGTTGGTCTTACGTTTCTGAGCTGAACGGGTATCCACTGGATCTGACGGCGTCTGTATTCCGCGGTACATCGCGCGATCCTTTGTTGGCTCCTCAGGTGGAAGTCGTCAACAGTGTGCTCACGCTGACTGAGCTGGTGCCGTACTACGCTATGCAGAATCAGATCGGTTCTACCATACAGTTTGCGCCTGAAGGTTGGTTGCTTAAGGCAGAACTGTTGTATCGCGATTATCAGCTTGATGCCTTACCGGGTGGGATAGAGGTCAAAGATCAGACCGCAGCCGTTGGTGGTTTTGAATACACTCTGGTTGGCCCGTTTGGAAATGCGGCTGATCTTGGCTTACTTGCCGAGTATCAGTACGACAGCCGTGGTGCAGAGTATTCTGACGCCCAGAATGATCTGTTCTTAGGCACGCGTTATGTTTTCAATGACATGGCGTCGAGTGAAATTCTTGCGGGTATTACACAAGATCTCGATTATACGGGCACTCGTTTATTTCTGCTGGAAGCCAATACCCGGTTAAATCCGTCGATGACGATTGATGCGACTATTACTTTGGTAACAGCAGAGGAGGAGTCACTTGCGAGCATTTTCCGCCGAGATGATACCTTCGAAGTGGCGCTAAACTTTTTCTTCTGATGCCATTCTGCACTGGCGGCCTGTCGAGGGCCGTCAGAGGCGGTAAAGAAGGGTAAAATGCAATATCAGTCGCTCTGCTGAGGCTCTATCATTGGGCTCAGATTATTATGGAGCTTCTTCCGTGAGCGGCCCCCCTTCCTACCTCTCTGGCCGGTCGACAAGACTGGCATCCCGGCTACTTCTGCTTTCTTCTGCCGTCATGGCAGTGCAGGGGTGCAGCAGCGTTGCTGTATCAGAACCTGACCCCATCGTTCTTCCCGATACCTTCACTGATCAACAACAGGTCTTACCTGCGGTCGATTGGTGGACGACGTTTAACGACAGTGAACTGAATGAGTACGTCAATGATGCTCTGCAAGGCAATTACAGCCTACAGGCTGCAGAGGCGCGTTTGCGTCAGAGCCTGGCACAGTTACGGGGCTCGCGCAGTGATTACTATCCGGAAGTTAATGCAGAGCTTGGAAAAAGCCGGCAATGGACCAGTGAAGACTCAACCACGGATACCTGGTCAGCCGGCTTAACCGCCAGTTATGAAATTGACCTATGGGGTGGCATTCGTGCGGGAGCAGCTCAGTCCCGCTTCAGTGCCGATGCCAGTGAAGCGGCGTATCGTACGTTGGCTAATACAGTAGCGGGTGAAGTCTCGACCTATTGGTTGGGGTTGCGTGTTCAGGCCGGAAAGCTGCGTCTTCTCGAAGACCAGAAGCAACGTCTCGCAACTGCGCTTAAGGTAGTCGAAGGTCGTAAGCGTCGCGGTCAGGCAGCACTGACAGATGTCTGGCAACAACAGCAGCTGGTTGAGTCACTGAGTGTTGATATCATCGAAGCTGAAGCACAGCGTGATATCTATCTGCAACAGCTTGCTCTCTGGCTGGGTCGTGGGCAGGCGCCTATAACGGCTGATATGGTGTCTGACCTGACGCCAGTTCCTCAGCCTGATATGGCACTGAATAACGTTCCTCTGGAAGCCCTGAAAGCACGCCCGGATGTTCAGGAAGCGTACGCCAGGCTTCAGGCGGCCAGTGCCGGTGTGGCGGTTGCCGCCGCGAACCGTTATCCCCGTTTTTCCCTCTCAGCAAGTTATCGCGATAGTGACGCAGACTTCAGCCAACTGTTTGATAACTGGGTCGCCAATCTTGCCGGCTCTCTGGTGTTGCCGATCATCGATGGCGCCGGTCGTCGAGCAGAAGTCGACCGGCAGAAAGCAGCGGAGCAGGAGGCTCTGGCAGATTACAGTCAGACCGTACTTGAAGCCGCTCAGGAAGTTCAGCAGGCGCTGGTAGAAGAGCAGCGGTACCTGAAGACGCTACAAAGCCTGACGGACCAACTTGAACTTGCACGAAAAACTCTCGAGCTACAGGATTACTACTACGCGCGTGGTCAGATTGATTTTCTCGATCTGCTCAACGCCCAGCAAGAACTCCTGAGCCTCGAATCCCAGCAATTGACTGCCCGCTGGAACCTTACTCAATCAAGAATTCAATTATACAAAGCCGTTAGTCACGGCAGATTCGGAGAAACCGACGCATGACCGATCGTAAGAAAAACCTGGCATTAGCCGGTGTCAGTATTCTTATTATTCTTGCGAGTTTCGGCGCGTGGAAACTCATTCAGGATACGGCGCCTAAGCCGGGTAAAAAAGAGCGGGAAAAAATAGCGCGGCTTGTAGATGCAGAGCCGCTTGAGAAAGTGGCTTCCCGTGCGTCGTGGCAAACTGGCGGTGCGGTAACAGCGTCCGACAGTGTGACTCTGGTTGCTCAGGTAAGCGGAAGAGTGGAACAGGTCTCAGCTCAGGCGGTGCCCGGTGCGCTGTTAAAAAAAGGCGCGTTACTGGCGCAGCTTGAGAAGGGTGATTATGAATTAGCACTGGAACAGGCTCAGGCAACACTGGCTCAGGCGAAAGCGGCACTGGCAATTGAAGAAGGGCAGGTCAGCCTTGCTCAGGAAGAGTACGCACTTTCAGGCACCGAACTGTCGACGTCCGACCGTGCGCTGGTTCTGCGTGAGCCTCAGCTTCAGGTTGCTGAGGCCGATATGGCCAGTGCTGAAGCTGCTGTAAAACAGGCAAAAATTAATCTGGCTCGTACCGAAATCCGTATGCCATTTGACGGTCGCTTAAGTTCGCGCGCGGTCAGCCCGGGCAGCTATGCCAGTGCCGGTAGCGAACTCTTTTCGGCCGTTGCAACTTCTGAGTTCTGGGTCGAAGCGAAACTCCCGCGATCTTTCTTGCCGCTTCTGGATCGTGATCACGAGGTGATCGTATCTCACTCCGCCTGGGGTAAGAAAACCCGGACGGCTTCTATTCTGAACGTGCTACCGGGTGTCGATAGTGGTGACCGTCAGGCGCGCGTTATTTTATCACTCAAGAGCCCTCTGGACCCAGAGTATGGCCCGATCGTTCTGGTGAATGATTTTGTCACACTGACGCTGGCGGGTCGGGAGTTTGACGATGCCTATCAGGTACGTCGTGATCGCGTTAATGACGACGGCAGTGTTTGGGTGATTAATGATCTGAAGCTACGCAAACGACAGCCCGAACTTCTTTATTCCGGGCGTGACTTTGTTTGGTTCTCTGGAGGCTTTGGGCCGGGCGATCAGCTGCTGGCCAGTCAGGTTGATGCCGCGGTTGAGGGTATGCCTGTGCGGGTTTCAGGGCAGAATACTGATCTGAATCTAGGCCAGAAATCTGACGGATTTGCAGGAGATCAGCCATGATCAATAAGGCTGGGCCAGTTTCCTGGATGGCGCGACATGGGGTTGCGCCCAATCTGCTGATGGCATTTCTGATCATTGGCGGAATTCTGATGTCGTTGGCAATTCGTAAGGAATTTATCCCGAGTACTGAAGCCGATTATGTTTCGGTGAATGTTGCCTATCCGGGAGCGACGCCTTCAGAGATGGAGCAGGGCGTTGTCTTACCGATTGAAAATGAACTGACGGGCCTCGATGGCCTGAAAGAAATTACGTCGACGGCTGCTCAAGGCGCTGCCCGTGTTTCTGTCGAGATTGAGAACAGCGGCGATCGTCAGAAAGCGTATCAGGATATTCAGCAGGCAGTCAGTAACATCAGTAGCTTTCCGGCGGGTATCGAGCGTCCTGTAGTTAGTTTGTCCGGCCATTCTATTGATGTTATGGACATCAAACTCTTTGGCCCTCTGAGTAAATTTGAACTGAAGAAGCTCGCCGAGCAGATACGTAATGATTTACTGGCGGCGCCAGAAATTACCAACGTTGAAGTTAAAGGTACGCCTGATGAAGAACTGCACGTTGAGATCTCTCAGGCAACACTTGAATCTTATGGCCTGACCCTTCAGCAGGTGGCGAATACTATTGCTGCCAACGCCATCGAGCAGAGCGCCGGTACGGTTCGTACCAGTGGCGGCGATATTCTGCTGACGCTGGATAATCGTATTTATTGGGCGGATGAATTCAGTAAGTTGCCTGTGATCAGTGATGACTCTGGTGTGCTTTTACAGCTTGGTGATATCGCTACTATTTCTGATGGCTTTGGCGATTCCAACCGTGAAGTGACGTATAACGGTAACCCTTCCATCGGACTGGATATTTACCGCAGCGAAAACCAGACGCCTTTCACCGTCACCGAAGCCGCGTATCGGCAAATGGAAGAAATCAAAACCCGATTACCTCCGGGTGTTGAACTGATCGTTACTGATGACGATGGTGAAACGTATAACCAGCGTGTTGGTCTGTTGATGAAAAATGCCGCCATTGGTCTGGTGCTGGTTCTTGTATTGCTGAGTCTGTTTCTGGAATATCGTCTCGCCTTCTGGGTGACGATGGGTATCCCAACGGCGTTCTTAGGCGCCTTGCTGTTAATTCCAGCGGCCGATGTATCCATCAATATGATCTCGATGTTCGCCTTTATTATTGCGCTCGGGATTGTCGTTGATGACGCCATTATTGCCGGTGAAAATATCTTTGAGCATATGCAGCAGGGCATGGCATTTCCTGATGCCGCAGTGCAGGGGGCGAGAGAAGTCGCCGTGCCTCTGGCGTTCGCCATTCTGACCAACGTCGCAGCATTTTTACCGATTCTTGCGTTGCCGGGGATGATGGGGAAACTGTTCCTTGCGATCCCCGTGGTTGTTATCAGCTGCTTCCTGATATCTTGGATTGAAGCTCTGTTCATTCTGCCTACACACCTTGCGAATTTGAAAAAGAAGCCGAAAGATGCGCCACTGAACTTTCTGGAAAAAATTCAACGGAATGTCGACAGTAAGCTTGGTTACTTCATCAACGAAATTTACCAGCCGATATTACGCCGTGCAGTTCGTGCGCCCGGCCTGACCTTCGCAGTAGCATTTTTCTTTCTGATGATCGCGATGGCATGGGCTGCAAGCGGCCGCATGGGCTTCAGCATGTTCCCGCGTCTTGAGGGTGAGTTTGTTGTTGCTACGGTCGAACTACCGTCAAATGCACCTCTGCAACAGGCGACGGATGTGCGCAAAAAACTTGAGCGGGATCTTCGCACCGTTGTTGCGCCATTCGAAGCTGACGGGACTGAGTTCTTATTAAGTATTGAGGGCGACGTCAATGGCACCAGTGTAGAGGTCGAAGGGCAACTGGTTGACTCAGATGCGCGACCAATTCCTGCAGCAGAACTGGTGAATTTATGGCGTGAAGAAATCGGTGAAATTGCGGGTGTTCGTAGCCTGACATTTGACTCTGAGCGCGGCGGCGGCCCTTCTGGGGGCGCGGGCCTGACGGTCGAGCTTCGTGGTAGCCATACCGATGTTCTGGAGCGAGCCAGTGAAGATATGGCGAATGCTCTGGCGGGTATTACTGGGGTTAAAGACATTGCGAATGGATTTAACAGCGGGAAGCCTGAGTGGGATGTGGAGTTGACCGATCAGGGGCGCAGTCTGGGGCTTGAGGCCGACGATGTGGCGGCACAGATTCGGGCGGCGATATACGGCTCGCGTGCATTACGTCAGCAGCGCGGCAACAGTGAAGTCACGGTACTGGTGCGTTTGCCGGAAGAAGAGCGTAGCCGAGCCGCGGATATTGAGCGCTTACGTATTCTGACGCCGTCTGGAAGCTACGTACCTCTGGCAGAAGTCGCGATACTTGAGAAGGGCGTATCGCCGTCATCCATATCACGACGCAACGGTCGCCAGATTGTGAACGTAACGGCGAACGTCGAGCCGAGAGAACAGGTGCCTGCGGTAATGAGTTTGTTGCAGGAGAGTATTTTTCCGGACATGCGTTCGCGCTATCCCGGCGTTGATTTCGGCTTCCAGGGGCGTCAGGCTGAAACTCAGGAAAGCATGTCGTCACTCAAGCTTTATGGCTTTTTCTCTATGCTGCTGATTTATGTCTTGCTGGCGATCCCGTTCAGAAGTTACTCGCAGCCTTTGCTGGTGATGGCGGTTATTCCCTTTGGTGCTGCAGGCGCCTTATACGGCCACCTGATGATGGGGTATGGCCTCAGCGTGATGAGTATTATGGGGATCGTTGCGCTGGCGGGTGTCGTGGTCAACGACAGCCTGATTCTGGTCGATTTTGCTAACCGGCAGCGCCGAGACAAGAAAATGAACGCGCATGACGCGATTATTTCGGCGGGCATCCGTCGTTTCCGACCGATTCTGCTTACAACACTGACGACCTTTGGTGGACTTGCGCCTATGGTGTTCGAGACTTCGCGTCAGGCGCAGTTTATTGCACCCATGGCGGTATCTCTTGGGTTCGGCATTTTGTTCACGACCTTCGTCTGTCTTCTGGTTCTGCCAGCGCTCTACATCATGTTAAGTAACGTGCTGGATAAGCTGGGATTGAGTGATGTCGAAGGTAATGATTCGGCGGAGAATAGTGAGTTCGCTGATATTGAGCCTCAGGACGCGACAGTAAAAGCCTGATCGCGCAAGAAATCAGTAAATAGCCTGGCGGCCTTTATCGCGCCGCTTGGCTTTACTGATTGGCATGACCATGCGGAAGTGCACACCGGTGTCTGACGGCTCTATATTGATATCGCCCTTCATGCGCTGTTTGATAATGTTGTAAACCAGATGCATACCCAGTCCAGTACCACCGTCGCTGCGGCAGGTCGTGAACATTGGCTCAAATATTCTTTTCGCAGCTTCACGGCTAAGGCCGATACCGTCGTCCTGATAATCCATGATCAGGTTGTCTGAATCTTCTTTTATCGTAATGACAACAAGGCCCTCAGCCCGACCTGAAAAACCATGTTTCAGCGAGTTTGTGATGAGGTTAGTCAGTATCTGAGTGATCGCTGTTGGGGATGCCTGTATGCAGATATCCACAGGGCAATTAACCCGGATTTCGTACGGGTGATTACGCAACATAGGCGACAGGCTGCGGAGCAGATCTGCAATGGTTTTGTGAATATAAATCCAGTCGTTATCGTCATTTATATGACCTGCTGATACGGATTTAAAACTCTTCATCAGGCTGGTGGCACGGCGCAGATTTTCTCTCAGTAGTTCCAGGCTCTCGGAAACCCGCGACCATTCTTCCGTTTTGGCCAGCTCGGGATATTCAGCGATGACCGCCTGTACGTCATTACGAAGACACGACTCCATCGTCAGGCATAGCCCCAGCGGGGTCTCTATCTCGTGACCAATACCAGCGATCATACCGCCGAGCGCGGATTGTTTTTCCGCTTCGATAAGTTGGGACTGAGTGGTGTTCAGTTCGTCGACGGTCTGATTGAGCTGTGCAATGGTTTCTGACAGGTGCTCGGTACGTTCCTCGACCCTGTCTTCAAGCTCGGTGTTCGCTTTACTTAACTGATGTTGAGCCAGCTTGTTGCGCTCAAGCTCCTTAATCAGCTGCTCGTTGAGTTCACGAAAGGCCACCATCAGTTGATCGACGTCGTCCATGGACCGGCTTGGGCTGATATCGACTGGTGTCAGTATGCCGTGTTCAATCCGATTGTTTACAGCCCGTGCCAGTTTGGTGATGCGTCGCGTGACAATCTGATGCAGTACGAGCACGAGGGCGCCTGCGAGTACCAATAGCAGGAGAAAAATACTGCCGATATAGGGTAAGGCATTCTCAAGCGCTTTCTGCCAGGGGCTGCCATTGAAATACGCAACACTGAGATCGCCGACCAGCAGTTCGTCGTAGTAAACCGGGATACGGGTAACGTGAGAATGGTATGGCCTTGTGCCGGCCTCAGCGCTGAAGTTCTCTGTGTCGACAGCGCGCACATAAGAGACCCCCGGGTCGCCCTGTAAACCGGCGACAAGAAGGCGTAGCTGCTGTTTGTCGTACTGCCAGAGAGCATGGGCAATAGCGGGTTTGAAGGTGTTCGTGATGCGCATCATTTCCTGATGCTCACGCTCAATTTCGCGTTCAAACTGAATACTGTAGAGCAGGGTGCCGGCAATACTGCCAACGAGGATTAGCGTCAGGCAGATATACAGAAACATCCGGCAGACGATGGACCGTCTGGCGGATGTTGATATCTTCTGGGGTTCCTGGCTCACGCTGGCTCTTCCTTGTAATGCTGAGGCTTGCTTCCTGTTATTTCCAGCGGCAACGGTTACCTGTTATCGCTGGGCTGGCTGGTGAGCTTTCCACGCATGGTGCTGAAGTAGAGCAGCGGAATCACAACCAGAGTCAGAACAGTCGATACCAGAATACCAAAAATCAGCGAAATCGCGAGACCGTTGAAGATTGGGTCATCAAGAATAAAGAAAGCGCCAATCATAGCTGCAACGCCTGTCAGTGCAATGGGCTTTGAACGCACGGCCGCAGAGTGCACGACGGCGTCTTCGAATCGCATGCCTTCGCCTGTTTTCTGGTTAATGAAATCAACCAGCAAAATGGAGTTCCGCACAATGATACCGGCCAGCGCGATCATTCCGATCATTGATGTGGCGGTAAACTGGGCACCAAACAGGGCATGCCCGGGCATGACACCAATGACAGTTAATGGAATAGGCGCCATGATAATGAGCGGTACCAGATACGATCTGAACTGCGCGACTACAAGCAGGTAAATCAGAATCATGCCGATACCGTAGGCAATGCCCATGTCGCGGAATGTTTCATAGGTTATCTGCCATTCGCCATCCCACTTCATTTCGATCGTGTCGGCCATAGGCGGTTGTTGAATAAACCATTGCTCCCAGTTCAGGTTGTGCTCTGGCATATCCATGGCGATTGAGAACAAGCCATAGAGTGGGCTGTCCAACTCACCAGCCATATCTGCAGTCACGAAGACCACGGGCTTCAGGTTCTTACGGTAAATGGTTTTCTCGACCGTCGATTCTTCAATCGTCACCAGATCCGCGAGCGCAAAATAACGACCGTCTGCACTTTTTACTCTGAGAGTCAGGAGATTATTCAGGCCGGTTTTATCACCTTCGGGTAACTCCAGACGAATCGGCAAAGGGTACTTCTGCTGGCCTGTATGAAGGTAACTGACATCTTCACCACCCAACGCGGTATTGATTGCCTGCACAATGCTGGCTTGCGCTACGCCCACATGAGCAGCGCGTTGACGGTCGATACGTATCAGCCATTTCGCCTGATCATCTTCAATCATATCGTCGGTATCAACGATATCGGGTGTCGCTTCAAATACTGCGCGTAACTGTTTTGCCGCAGCAACCTGGCGTTCGTAGTCGGGGCCATAAATCTCAGCGACAATGGGCGCCATGACCGGTGGTCCTGGCGGTACCTCAACGACTTTTACATTGGCATTCATTTTCTCGCCAATGGCTTGCAGAGGTGCGCGGACTGACAGAGCAATGTCGTGGGACTGGCGATCTCGCTGATGTTTATCGACAAGGTTGACCTGAATATCCCCCTGATGAGGCAGCCCTCTCAGATAATATTGCCGTACCAGACCGTTAAAGTTGATAGGCGCCGCTGTCCCCGCGTACATCTGAACGTCACGAATTTCAGGAACTGTCATGAGTTCTTCAGACAAGGCTTCCAGCACCGCGAGTGTTTCCTCTACGGGGGAGCCCTCAGGCATATCTACGACGATCTGAAATTCTGATTTATTGTCGAAGGGCAGCATTTTCATCACTACCGCGGTAAATACCGGCAGTGACACTGCAACCATGATCAGAAGAGTAATAGCGGCAAACAGTAACCCGCGTTTTTTTCCTGCCCCTTTGCCTTCAATAAACGGTCGCATCGACTTATTGAATACGGCATAGAGTTTTCCTGATGCATCGTCGTCATCGTGCGTTGCTGGTGTGTTCTCGTGTTTCTCTGACACTTTTCTAAGCAGCTTGTATGACAGCCATGGCGTGACGACAAAGGCCACAACCAGAGAAATAAGCATACCTGTCGAGGCGTTAATCGGGATTGGACTCATATACGGGCCCATTAATCCAGAAACGAACGCCATCGGCATGAGTGCAGCAATTACCGTAAACGTAGCCAGAATCGTAGGGCCGCCGACTTCTTCGACGGCGGTAGGAATAACTTCAAGAAGCTTTTTGCCGCCTTTATGCATATGGCGGTGAATATTTTCTACGACGACGATGGCGTCATCGACAAGAATACCAATGGAGAAAATAAGCGCGAACAAGGAGACACGGTTGAGGGTAAAGCCCCAGACCCAGCTTGCAAATAAAGTGATGGCGAGGGTAATAAATATGGCGCCGCCAACAATAATGGCTTCGCGCCAGCTCATGGTCGCCAGTACCAGTACAACGACAGCGGCAGTCGCGAACAGGAGTTTTGCGATCAACTTGTCTGACTTATCTTTCGCTGTAATACCGTAGTCACGAGTGATCTCAGCAATGACAGTGTCTGGAATCAAGCGGTTTTTCAGTGTAGTCAGCCGCGCTTCAATGCCTTGTGTAATATCGACTGCGTTTGTACCCGGCTGTTTGGCAATAGCAAGGGTGACGGCTGGCAGGCTGCTTTCCATACCAAGAGCCCGGTAGCTGACGTATTGCTCTGGGGTGTCATTGGCGAGCGTTATGTCTGCAACGTCAGCCAGATATACCAGCCCGCTTTGACTGCGACCGACAATGAGTTGGCCCACTTCAGAACGGTCGCGGAGAAAATTTCCCGCCTGAATCTGAATGACCTCGTTATTCTGGACGAGTGATTGACGGTAGCCTCCGACATTCGCGCTCAGAAGCGCATTCCGGACATCGCTGAACGCCAGCCCGTGGCCATTCATACGTGCAGGGTCGAGTTTTACCTGCAGAACATCTGACTGAGTACCAATGCTGTAGATATCCCGCGTACCAGGTATCTGCTTCAGATCAGTTTCGAGTGTATGTGCAATGGCGGTCAGTTCGTTGGCGCTGACAGAAGCGTCTTTGCCGCGCAGGGTAATACTCATGATGGGCACATCATCAATGCCCATCGGTTTAATGACCGGCTCCATGACACCGAGGTTGGGTGGAAACCAATCTTTGTTGCTGTGCACCTGGTTGTAGAGATTCAGGATCGCTTCTTCGCGAGGAATGCCGACTTCAAAAGCGACCGTCAGTATGGCTTGCCCAGGCTGACTGATCGAAAAGATATCGTCGACTCCCTTTATTTCAGACATTACCTGTTCTGCAGGGATCGAAACCAACTGCTCAACATCCTGTGCACTGGCTCCCGGATATCCGATGAACACATTTGCAAAGGTCACGTCGATCTGTGGTTCTTCTTCTTTCGGCGTCACCAGGATGGCGAAGAAGCCAAGTAATAAACCGACGATGGCGAGGAGAGGAGTAATCGCGGAGTTCTGAAACGCGCGAGCGGTTTTTCCTGATATACCCAGAGGCTGTGTCATGGTGTCCCTCACTTACTTAACATCAGGCTGAGCATCGGTGCTGGTGCTACTGTTGGCACTTCTGTCTCCCAGTTCATCAAGCGCATTGGCCTTGATGGTTTCGCCAGCATTCAGACCCGCCAGAATTTCGTACCAGGTTTCTCCCTGGCGTTGTTGAGGGAGTTGTTGCGGGAGTTGTCGCTGAGCACCGACGCGCACTTGTCTCAGAGTAGAGCGCTCGTTCATTGTGACAAAGACAGCGGTCATTTCGCCACGGCGCAGAATCGCGGCTTCGGGAACGAGAATGGCAGGGCGTGAACCTACCTGGAGCTGAACTTTAACCCACTGGCCCGGAACGACCGTCTGGCTCGTATCTTCAGCAAGTGTTGCCCGCAGGCGGACACTGTGGCGGCTGCTGTCTGCGAATGGGTAGAGGGTAACGTCAGTTGCTGGTGTGTGTGAGTCTTTTACCTGAATACTGACCTGACTGGTATTTGTGTACTTTGCAGCGATACGCTGTGGAACGTCTGTCACTGCGCGCATTGCGCCAGTACCATAGCCACTCATTAAGGGTGTTCCCGGGCTGACAAACTCTCCGACTTCGACAAAACGCTCCATGATGATACCGGCGTAGGGTGCTGTGACTTCGGTATAAGAAAGCTGTGTGCGGGCCTGACGCAGAGCTGCTTTAGCTGCCTCGACGTTGGCCGCTGAACTTTTCGCCTGTGCTTCCGAACGGTCGTATTCACCTTGAGAAAGTGTGCCTTGTTTAACCAGTCGGGCATTGCGCTTCAGCAGTGTCTGGGCGTCGTCATTGAGTGCCTGGGCTTGAGCAAGGGCCGCTTCTGATTGAGCTACCGCGGCCTTTTGTTGGGTGTTGTCGATACGGATAAGTATCTCGCCATTTTCTACACTGTCGCCGACATCACCATTGATTGAGAGGATATTGCCACTCGTCTGTGCTGAAATCGTACCTGAGTTGACTGCTTCGATAGTGCCGTCGAGGTTGAAGGTATCTGGCAGCATAGTTTCTGTGATAGTGAGTGTCTCTGCCATCGAGTGAAGAGGCATCAGGATAACGCTGGTAAGCAATGCGCTGTTCAGAAACTTCTGGAGACTCATGATTGTTCCTCTCTGGTTCTCTTCGCCGGAAATGTTCTAAATATTACTACTTGGTAATATGCTAATAAAAGAACATGGGTTGCGCAACTCTTCTGTGCTGAATGATTCAATATCCTTCCATGTCCACTCCAGACAGAATAGTAGACAGAGTAGATGGCTTTCAGCAGAACGGGTTTCGTCGTTGAGGAGGGTCAGAAATTCGTAAAAGGGTCGCGCCAATCGTCAGGGATATCGGGCCAGTGGCTGCCGGACGGGTATGAAAACAGGCGCTGCTGTACCTGGCCATCGTTAAACTCCAAAGCCCAGGCATGCAGATAGGTGCGGTCGGCTTGCTCACCACCATATCGGGTATCGCCGAGAATAGGGGCGCCTAGGCTTTTCATGGCAACACGCAACTGGTGAGTTTTTCCGGTATGAGGCTTCAGCAAAAAAAGGCGCTCACCCCCAGAGGTGTCAAACCTGCTCCAGAAACGGGTGGTTGCGGGGTTATCGAGGGTGCGTAGAAGGCGGTAACTGCCGTTCCGGGCTTTACCCATATCACCTTTGATGAGGCCCTGTTTCTTCTTAGGCCGCTGACGTGACAGGGCAAGGTAGTACTTACTGGTTGTCCGCTCTGCAAATTGCTGCGACAGGAAAGCGGCGCTCTCTGTTGAGGTGGCGACCAGAACCAATCCCGAGGTGACTTTATCCAGCCGGTGCACTGGCCAGAGCTTCTGGCCAAGCGCGGCTTCGGCTGCGGCGAAGAATCCGGGCACACCATCTTCACTGTGAAAGCTTTGGCCTGCGGGTTTATCCAGTACGAGCCAACCTTGCCCCTGAGCAATGACTGAGGGCACAGAGTCAGAGGGTTTAGTCGCAGAGGACTCACTCAACGGTGTGCGTCCTGCTCCATGATTTCGAGAAGACGTCTTACCAGGGCTTCGAAGAGCTCCGCTTGCTGATTACCTGACTCGGCAGTTGTGGTGTACATCAGGCTTTCTATTTCTGCTCTGGACATGTACTTAACAGCAACAGGGTTCGTCATAGAGGTTCCTTACGGGCAAGCTGTTCTGATCAGAAGCGATAGCTGATCAGAAGGTTTGAAAGGATAGGGGCTGGAGGTGTGTCGTTTCCGGTGGCTGCCTTATTTTCCTGGCGGTAGTCACGGGTATCGCGGTAGGTCGCCGCGATTTCAAGAGTAAGGGCCCGGTATTGGTAACCAGTGCCAAGCTGCCATCCCCAACCATTAAATACCTGTGGGTCAGCCTCGCCATTACGGCGCACATCAATCACTTCGCGATGCCATGCAGGCCCTGTGTGAATGCGGAACCCAGGCTGGGCCAGGCCGTAACCTATCATCATCTGGGTCTCATAGCCCCAAAGTGAAGTATCGCCCTCATCGAGTGCGTAAATAATGAAGCGGGAGCCGTGATAGTTGTCCTGTGGAAATTCGGCAAAGATCGTAGTGCCTGACTGGCGGAAGTCCGGCATGTAGTCAGGAGCCGGGTGAACGTCGTACTTCAGGAGGCCAGCCCCGACTCTGAAGTTAGTAGGCTCAGCATGTACAGTATCGACCGTTGCGAAGATTGTTGCGAACACACCAATGAGCGGCAATAGCAAGCGCATGATTTGGGCTCCAGATTAAGTCCCGCAAGGCTATCCCAGTGAACTGTCGCTGGCAAGCGCTACCAAGCTGGCGTCAGGCCGGGTAAGCTAACACTCTGTTCGCTCCGTCGAACAGATACATTCTCTACCGGTTTTAGCGTGTTATATGAAGTGTGAGCCTGGCTGCGGCGCCTGCTGCATTGCTCCGTCGATTTCCAGTTCGATTCCCGGAATGCCTGAGGGTAAGCCTGCGGGTGTCCGCTGTGTTCAACTCGACGAGGACAACCTTTGTCGCTTGTTTGGCGATCCATCACGTCCGGATGTCTGTCATCAGTTCAAAGCTGACCCTGATATTTGTGGCGGGGGGAGTAAACAGGCCATGGCCAATCTGATTGAGTTGGAACGCATCACCTGACCGAGCTCGTTGACTGGAGGCAAACGTGTATAAATTCGTATTTTTTGTGCCAGAGGACCATCTGGAGCCAGTGAAAGAAGCCGTATTTGCTTCTGGGGCCGGCCGGATCGGTGACTATGAGCATTGCTGTTTTCAGAGCATAGGAGAGGGCCAGTTCCGCCCTCTTGAAGGGGCACAGCCTCATATCGGCAAAGTTGGTGACATCGAGAAAGTCGTTGAATATCGCGTAGAACTGGTCTGTACCGACGATCTGATCAAAGCGGCGGTCGCTGCAATGAAGTTGGCGCACCCGTACGAAGAGCCTGCCTACGACGTGTGGCAGCTCGCCGATATCTGATTGTCAGTCATTGCCTGCGTGTAAAGCCTGATCGGGGCGGATATCAAACACGTGAGGCCCGGTAGCGCCGTCGATAAAGCGCTTCAGTGTTTCTGATACCGTCGGGAAGGCGATCTCATCCCATGGGATTTCAGCGGGCGTGAAAAGCGCAACCTCCAGACTTTCAGGGCCGGCAGAAAGTTCGGGTACCTGCATGTCAGCGAGAAAGAAAATATGGACCTGGTTTATGTGCGGTACGGTAATCATGCTGTAGAGGTTACCCAGTACAGGACGGGCTTCCGCTTCTTCCCAGGTTTCTCTTAGAGCCGCCTGTTCGGTACTTTCACCGTTCTCCATAAACCCGGCAGGGAGTGTCCAGTAGCCTTTGCGCGGAGAAATCGCGCGTTTACACAGCAATATCCGGCCGTCAAAGACCGGAAGTGTCCCGGCAACGATTCTGGGGTTTTCGTAGAAAATGGTGTCGCAGCTATGGCAGATGTGACGGTGACGGTTGTCGCCCTCAGGAATGTCAAAGGTGACTTCAGCGCGGCAATGGCTGCAGTATTTCATGGTGGTGGCCCCCAGTAGAACTGAGGGCAGTATATGCAATCAGCTATTAGCCTGCATAGGGAAGGCGAGCACCTGCGCCTGTAACGGTGTTTCAAGTGGCATAATAACGTCGTCGGTGGTCTGACCCACAGCGGCGTTCAGAGTCTGGCGCATTGTGTAGAGTGAGTCGTGCATCATTTTGGAGATTTTGACGCAGGCACTCATTGGGTTGCTGGCTCGGCGGCGCTCCATGTCAATCTGGAATTGCAGGCCACGTAAGCGGCGGTGACAATTTGCTGGTGCTTCGGCGATGGTTTCTTCAATCAGTTTCAGGCGGATACGTTCCAGTGTTTCAGGATCGTTCTTCGCTAAGCGAACCATTTCGTCAAAAGATGGCATGTCCACGGCTCAATACCTCGTATCTGTTTCTAGATTCTGCAAGTCGCGCATTTGCATATTTCGGAAACTAGTCTACCCCAAGGTGAAAGCGTCAAACATACATCACTGTCATTGTTTAACCTGTCTAACTATCTGATTATCTTGAAAAAAATCTTTACTGTAACTTTGTGTTACTTGGAAAATTGTTATAAATCAGTGGGTTAACCGCTTGTTCAGCGAAAGTGGATTGCGGTTTTTCTAGTAGGTTAGGTTATTTAATTTATTGCTCTGATTATAAAATGATCTATAAATCGGTCAAAATACGACAATTAATGCAGTTTGGTGTTTTTAGTATTCAGTGACTGCGATTTTTTTGACAGGGCGCACGGATAGCCACGGATTACCTCTGAGCTTACAATGGCCATATGACGAATATGCCCCTACATGATCTGTTGTCGATGAAGCATCAACAGTTGACCCCCAGACAGATTCCTCAGCCTGACCTTGCTGAGGCCGGTGTCTTGCTTGCTCTTACCGATGAGCCTTCTCCAAATGTTCTTCTCACTCGCCGGGCCGCACATCTGTCTTCTCACAAGGGGGAAGTGGCCTTTCCTGGAGGTAAACGAGACCCGGAGGACGACAGCATTGTAGCCACGGCACTTCGCGAGGCGCATGAGGAGGTGGCCCTGCACCCCGCGGATGTTACCGTCATCGGGGAGCTTGATCAGGTGGTCAGTCGTTTTGGGTATCTGGTGACTCCGGTTCTGGCGATTATTCCGCCTGGGCTTCAGCATGTGGCCAGCCCTGACGAGTTGGATGCAGTATTTGAGGTGCCGCTGTCGTTGTTCACTCAGCCGCCCAGTCGCTATTTCGAACGCGGGGCTATTCGCTTACCGAGCTACGATTTCGAGGACTTTCATATATGGGGGTTAACCGCCATGATGATTGCCGAATTTATGAATAACTTCTGGGATGCTGATATCAGTCTCAAGTACTGATCCTGTGGCCCCGGAAATCTGAATTACCTGTCGAGGCTCATCACTCGTCAGAGCAAGAGGTACGTTATGTTTTACCGAATCGATGACCGAACTCCAGAAAAGAAAGAAGGCGTATTTGTCGCCGGGAATGCAACGGTAATCGGCAGCTGTGTTCTGTGTGAAGAATCGAGCATCTGGTTCAACGCTGTGCTGCGCGGTGACAACGACGTTATTACAGTGGGGCCACAGTCAAATGTTCAGGATGGTGCAGTTCTGCATACAGACTCAGGCATTCCTCTGACCTTAGGGAAGGGGGTGACTGTTGGTCATAATGCCATGCTGCACGGGTGTGATATTGGTGATTATTCGCTGATTGGAATTGGTGCAGTGATTCTGAACAAAGCACGTATCGGTAAGCACTGCATTATCGGTGCGAATGCTCTGGTTCCTGAGGGTATGGATATTCCTGATGGTTCTCTCGTGGTGGGGTCTCCAGCGGTCATTAAGCGAGAGTTAAATGATATGCAGAAGAAATTATTAGAAGCCAGCGCCGCGCACTACGTGCAGAACGCTGAGCGTTATACGAATACTCTGGAAGAAGTTGATTTATGACGGACACAAACGAAGCGCCGCTCAGATCACCTTGTGTCAGTATCTGTGCTCTCGATGAAAATAATGTCTGTCTGGGCTGCTACCGCACCGGTCAGGAAATCACAGACTGGGGCAGCATGACGAACGACCAGCGTCGCGAGGTGATGCAGTTGGTCGGCGAGCGGGAACGCGCCGCAATGAATTTTTTTAGTGTGGACGCCTCTGCCGAATAAGCAGTACGTACCATGCACGTTTAACAGATTTGGATTGATATTATGACCACAATTGGTACTCCGTTCTCACCTATGGCAACCCGTGTTCTTCTCTGTGGCTCGGGAGAGCTGGGAAAAGAAGTTGCAATTGAACTGCAGCGTCTCGGCTGTGAGGTCATTGCCGTCGACCGCTACGCCAATGCGCCTGCTATGCAGGTGGCTGATCGCAGCCATGTTATTTCAATGCTTGACGGTAAGGCTCTTCGTGAGGTGATTGAGAGTGAAAAGCCTGCTCTGATTGTTCCTGAAATTGAAGCCATTGCGACAGAAACTCTGGCTGAACTGGAGTCAGAAGGATTTAACGTGGTTCCAACTGCGCGTGCGACTCAGCTGACCATGAACCGTGAAGGTATTCGCCGGCTCGCGGCCGAAACCTTAGAAGTACCAACATCTTCGTATCAGTTCGCCGCTTCCGATGAAGAGTACGAGGCTGCGGTAAAGTCCATCGGACTGCCATGTCTAGTGAAGCCGATCATGAGCTCCTCAGGCAAAGGCCAGAGTTTTGTTAAATCAGAAGATCAGATTAAAGCCGCCTGGGATTACGCTCAGGAAGGTGGACGTGCTGGTAAAGGTAAAGTCATCGTTGAGGGTTTTGTCGACTTCGATTTTGAAATCACTCTGTTGACGATCCGACATGATGATGGCGCTGGCAATATCGTTACGAGCTTCTGTGATCCTATCGGGCATCGCCAGGAAGATGGCGATTATCAGGAGTCCTGGCAGCCGCAGGCAATGACGGATGCCGCTTTAGCCAAAGCAAAGCAGATTGCAGAAAAGGTCACGTCAGAACTCGGTGGTCGGGGTCTGTTTGGTGTCGAACTGTTTGTGAAAGGTGACGACGTTATCTTCAGTGAAGTGTCTCCTCGTCCGCACGATACTGGGCTGGTGACTCTGATCTCTCAGGATCTCTCTGAGTTCGCTCTGCATGCGAGAGCGATTCTTGGTTTGCCGATTCCGAATATCGTGCAGACTGGGCCTTCAGCGTCTTCAGTTTTGCTGGTGGCCGGTGAATCGACCAATATGCAGTTTGGTAACCTGACTGCGGCATTGAGCCGACCAGATACTCAGGTACGTTTATTTGGTAAGCCTGAGGTTGCTGGTAAACGCCGATTAGGTGTTGCTCTGGCACGTAGCCAATCTATCGAGGAAGCACGCGATACAGCGAATGCTGTGATTGCCGATATTTCTGTCACTTTATAAGGACGAAACCATGAAAACAGCACTCATTACCGGAGGCAGCGCTGGCCTTGGCAAGATCACTTCTGAGACTTTGGCAGGTCTTGGCTACCGGGTAGTGATTGCTGCGCGAGATGAAGTAAAAGGCCAGAGAGTGGTGCGGGAAATATTGGAAAAACATCCCTCCGCAGACGTCGAATTCGCCCAGGTTGACATGGCTGACTATGCGAGTGTGGCTGAGTTTGCAGAAACGATTGCCTCCCGCTTTGATCAGGTTGATCGTTTGATACTCAACGCTGGCTTATTTACCTCGTCGATTCGTAAGAATGACGCGGGCCATGAATATATGTTTGCGGCCACGCACATGGGGCATTTCCTGCTGACTCACAAGTTAATGCCTCTGCTTAAGCGTTCTGATGATCCCCGCTTGATCGTAACCAGTTCTGTCGCTCATTGGGTTGGTAATATTCTCGATTTTAACGCGACCATCACGAGTCCACCGCGAGGCGACCGCTTCCTGTTTAAGCAATTCCTGCTGTATGGACGCTCTAAACTAGCCAATATCCTGTTCGTTAACGGTCTTGAAAAGCACTTGAAGGACAGTAATGTAAAAGTATTTTCTTTTCATCCAGGTGGGGTGAAAACCGAGTTTTACAGGCAGTTTCCTGATTTGTTTGTGAAGCTGTTTTTCCCATTTCTTATTTCTGAACGAAAGGGTGCTGACACGCAGATATTTCTGGCGACGGATGATTCAAAGAGCCGGAACGGTGGATATTGGTGTCGCAGAAAACCAGGTATCAGAAGCCGGTCATCGCGTAGTGAAAAGCTTACGGATGACCTCTGGGACTTCAGTAAAGAGGTTTTTGGTATTTCTACTTTCGGTGAGTCATAACAGGACGTTGGTCGATTCAGGGCTGCAGATCTGATCTCTTCCTTGTGATTTGGCCTGATACAGAAGTTCATCGGCTGCCTTAAGCAGAGTATCTGTTTCGTCCGAGCTGCCTGGTTGGCGTGCAATTACTCCAATGCTCGCGGTCACTCTGATGCTGTGACCAGAGACGGAGACAGGTACTTCTCTTATCAGGGACAGAAGAGTCTGCGCTGCTGCGCTAGCGGTGGAGAGATCTTCATCGGCCATCAGAATAATAAATTCTTCACCGCCATATCGGGCACAGACTGCATCAAAATTTTTAGCAACTGACTGAATACGGTTAGCGATATCGATCAGGCAGGCGTCACCTGCGGGATGGCCGTAGTGATCGTTAATGGCTTTGAAGTGGTCTATATCTAACAATATCAGGCTTAACGAAGATCCGTCATAGGTAGCGTTCTGATGAAGTCGCTGAAATTCCTGATCGAAGTGGCGCCGGTTAAACAGGCCCGTCAGCGGATCGGTGATACTCGCCTGATGCAGTTGTTCGTTGGTTTTCTCCAGCTCAACTGTTCTTTCGCGCACTAACACATCCAGTTTTTTATTCAGCTTTTGCTGTGTTTGCAGCAACTCCGCATTGCTCAGGCGCACGGCCAGCTCGGCCTTGTGCCTCTTGTACTGTTCCCAGCGCATACGTTGAGAAAGTAATAGTGCGTAGAAAATGGCCATGATGGTAAAGCCTACGTCGCCTGCGGAGCGGGTGACGGGTGTCGACACAATCAGACCTGTTTTTTCTAATATTGTGATGCCCATTCCTATTAACAGAAATGTACTGGCGCTGAAGCCGTAATAAGCGGGCTCGTACTGATCAAGGACTCTTATAGCCTGTGAACTGATGACGACCAGGGTAGCAAAAATGGCGTAGCCGGTAAGAAGCTTGATGGACAAGGAGTAGGGAATGTACATGGCGGCTATGGCCAGTATGACCCCGGAAGCAACAACCGCATTGAGGGCTTTAGAATACCCTGGACGGCTACGAGGCAAGTCGAGTGTCCTTTGTATGTAAAATATGCAGGACAGCGCAACGAGTGCATACGACCACGACAGAAAGTGGTTACTGTGTCGCCGGAGGCTTTCGAATGCGTATGCGTTTATGTAGCCCTGAAAGTAAGCGAAGATGCTGACCAAAGTAATAAGGAAGGCCGAATACCAGAAATATGAGGGTTCTCTGAGCTGGGCAAACAGAAGCAGATGGTAGAGGGCAATCCCCACTAATATGCCGTACATCATCATGTCGAATACGGTTGTCCGGACCGAAGATGATACGAACGCACTTTGCGCCCAAAGTGCCAGCGGTACATTGAGAGTCGCCTCGGTTTTCACACGGACAATTATCTGGTGCTCACTCATCGCAGGGAGTCGGAAATCGGCAAGCAGATGTGGATGCTGTATCTTCTGAGCACTTGCAGGGCGTGTGTCACCCAACTGATGAAGGGTCTCATTGCCTGATTCATCTTTAATATACACATCCACTTCATCGAGCAGAGGGTAGGGGAAATCGAGAATCAGGTTTTGTGTCTCGGATGAGGTATTGCGCACGGCAAAGCGGATCCAGAGGTTATCTGGGTTGAATCCGAAAGTAAGTGTATCGCGGGCGACTTCCCAGTCGGTATTCATTTGCGGACGATCTGGAGATGCCTGCAACCTGTATTCCAGCCCTCCTTCGAGGTTGTAGTGTTCGAACGAGTTTCCCGTAATGACTGTGAGTGCCTGCGTTGGCATGCAGAACAGTAATACGAGAAACAGTGTTAGTCGCATATCGGGATAGTCCAGTGACGGAAGATTGAGGTAGTCAGTCATGTGTGTCAGCGAGTATGTCGTTTCCAAGCCGTTCTACTCATAAAAAACCCGCTGTAACAAAGGTAGTTCAGAAATGTAGAATGCGCAGCATAGGCTGGATAGTTAAGAGATATTTTGAGTGCTTGACCTGAGAGTTACTCGCAGGTTTATCGTACACTGAGTTCGAAGCTAAACAGGTGAGTGAGTGTATGAAAGCGAGTGAGCTTGCGAAAAGGTTTGCCGTGAACGTGAATACCGTTCGGCATTATGTGCGGTCGGGGCTGCTGACACCCGGTAAAGATGCTTCGGGGTATCATAGTTTTGGCCACGAAGAAGTCAGGCGACTCTCGTTTATTTTGAGGGCTCGGGCGCTGGGCTTCACGCTGGATGATATCCAGCAACTGCTTTCGGATGCTACCCAGGGGCAGTCTCTTTGCCCTCATGCCCGTGAATTGATTGAGCTCAGGTTGAGAGAGGCTCAGGAAAAACTGATTAATATGCAGGCTTTGGTAAAGCGTATGGAGTCTGCGGTGGAAGAGTGGAAGAAATTACCGGACTGTTCCCCTTGTGGCGACCATATTTGCCATCTGATTGAAGGAGGTCACTATGAGTGACGATAAGAAAAGCTGCTGCAGTGCGTCATCTCCGGCAGACACGTGCTCAGATACTTCCAGTAAGCCTGCGGCAGAAAGTACTGGTTGTTGCGCTGGCAAGCCAAAAGAGCCTGTCAGTAGCTGCTGTGGGTCCGATACGCCTGTTTCGAGCGACGATGCTTCCTGCTGTGCCCCCGCAGACAAGCAACGCCGGGACTGGATAATGTGGACTTGCTTGCCTGCGGTTGTTCTGGGCTATTTGGGTTTTCTGGTTATCGGTCACACGGATCAGTACCCTGACTGGTTAGGAAGCATGCTCCATACGAGTTATGAAATGGTGAATGCCATGTGGTGGGGGATACTGTCTGCTGCCTTCTTCGTCGGCATCCTCGGGCGGATTCCGCGAGAAGCGATCATGTCGGTACTCGGCAGGGGAGGCAGTAAGCGCGGTATATTCCGGGCGACGCTCGCCGGGCTGCTGCTTGACTTGTGCAACCATGGCATCCTGATGGTCGCGATGAAACTGTATGAGCGTGGAGCGAGTATCGGACAGGTGATGGCGTTCCTTATCGCCAGTCCATGGAATTCCCTGACACTGACACTTATTCTCGTCGGTTTGATCGGCCTGCAATGGACGTTACTGTTTATCCTTGCATCATTGGTGATCGCCTGGATCAGCGGTTGGATTTTTGATCGCTTGTGTGACCGGGGTGTCCTGCCCGGAAACCCTAACACTGTGGAGTTTGACGACATTGCGTTCTGGCCGTCTGTGAAAGCATCCTGGAAGGAACACGACTGGCGTCCTAAGGCCTTGCTCCAGATGTTCTGGGGCGGATTGAAGGAATCCAGAATGGTGCTGAGATGGGTGGTTTTTGGCGTTGTACTGGTCGCATTAATCCGGGCTTTTGTACCGCCCGAGAGTTTTGGTGTGTGGTTTGGGGCAAGTATGTCTGGGCTGCTATTGACCCTGCTGGCCACAACGCTCATTGAGGTCTGCTCTGAGGGATCGAGCCCCATCGCTGCCGACCTGTTCAATCGAGCCGGGGCTCCTGGGAACGCGTTCACCTTTCTGATGGCTGGTGCAGCGACAGACTATACAGAGATTATGGCGTTGAAAGATACGACACGTAGCTGGAAGATTGCACTGTTTTTGCCTCTGGTTACGGTGCCGCAGGTTTTGGCTATCGGTTGGATTATGAACGTGGCAGGTGCGTGACACTTGCAGGAACTCCCGGGTAAATGGATACTCTGTATAAGTATTGAATAACTTTGGAGTTCCATATGCGCATGTCTCGTCGAGTTTTTCGTTCTGGATTGGTTGGGGTGACGGCAGCGCTTGCTGTCGCAGGATGCTCAAGTACTCAGGTGGATCATGCGGCCGGGCGCTCACCAAAACTAATCCCTCAGACCTTTTTTGAAGGGAAAATCTGTGCCGATGGCGTGGTTCGTGATCGCAGTGGTGAAGAAATACGTTCGTTTAACGCACGTATCGATGCCAGCTGGGATGAGAATGGTGTTGGTACATTGGATGAGGTATTTTACTTCTACGATGAACCGGGTGCAGAAGCCAAGCGTGAAACCCGGGTCTGGACCCTTACGCCAGCGCGGGAAGGTGGGCGAGAGGTACTCAGTGCCAAAGCCTCGGATGTTCCTGAGGCAACCACCATGGAGTGGGCGGGTAACGCGATTCACATGGCATACACTCTACGTTATGGTGAGCCAGGTGATACGATTGATCTGAATATGGACGACTGGATGTTTCATGTCGCTGATGGTGTGGTTGTTAATGAAACGCGCATGACCAAATTCGGCATCCATGTTGGGCAGATATTGCTGGTGATGCGGAAGGTCAGCCCAGATACGAAGTGCCTGTAGGTGCTTAGGCACACTATGCCGAAGGAGTAACCGTGATTGACCACCTGAGTACATATGCCCGTGACTTTCTGAAAACCAGAGATTTTTATGCGGCTGCCTTTGAACCGTTAGGGTACTCGGTGCAGATGGAGTTTATTGCCACCTGGAACCGGTATTTTCCAACTCAGAGAATGTGTGCCTTTGGCCCTGAGGGGAAGCCAGTGTTCTGGGTTATTGAGGTGAAAGAGACATATACACCACGCCACGTTGCTTTTTCTGCCAAAGACCGTACTGGGGTCGATGACTTCTATTCTGCTGCGATGAGTCAGGGAGCTGAATGCAACGGAGAGCCGGGATTACGCCCACAATACCATGAGCATTATTACGGCGCCTTTGTGATTGACCCGGATGGCAATAACATTGAGGCTGTCTGTCACACTCCAGGGTGACTGGTCATTCTCAGTATGAGCGAGCTTGCAACATCATTCAGCCGGGTGATTTCAGTCACCCTGTTGTCTGTCTTTTCCGTCATGAAGGTCTGCAATATCAGCTCGTTAATCCCTGCCACCAGTGCCAGAGCTTCCTGTCTTGATAAGGCGTGATTCAGCTCAGCGGATGAGCGCCTCAAATTTGTCTGGTTGCTGAGAAACTCCGAAAAGGTCTGACTGATCTCTCGTCTTACTTCCAGACCGCTCTGGCCGAGAGCCGCCACCTCTACGTATAAGGCGTACATAAGAGTGGGGTGTTCGGCGATGAACTGCAGATACCCAGATGTCACTTTTTTCACAGTTTGCGGCCAGTCATCAGCCGCATCGTACGAGCTGATGATACTTTTCATTATGCGCTGGCTTGTCGTTCGAGCCAGCGCCAACAGACATTCGTCTTTGTTCGTAAAGTGCTCGTAGAAGGTGCGTCGCGATACTTTGGCACTGCTGGTGATATCAGCCAGGGTAACGTCGCGATAGCGCTTCGTCGCCATTGCATTTTCCAGTGCGTAAAGGAGCCTGTCTTTATGATCCCTGGCAGGTGCAGTCATGCGCTTTTTTCATACCGCTTATCGTAATTTCACTCAAGTATAGCGGCTGGTACTTGACAGTACCAGTGCTCGTGGATAGGTTGGTACGCAAGAGTACCAGTTTGATCTTCCAGATCTGGTGAAACTTCAGGGAAACTGTCTATGAATACTCCAGAGCGTCACGGAATCCATATCCATACTGCCAGAAAAATAGCATCTCCCATTTTGCTGACGATAAAAGATAAAGCAGCTGCCGAGCCTAATTCAGTCGAGTGGCGGGAATTGGGCAAGCAGCTTCTTTGCGGCGACCCATTAGCTGATGACGTGGCGGCGTGGTTGGCGACGAGCGAAGGTAGATGGTCAGTCATAGAGCACGCTTTGAAAGGCGGCGCGGAAGATGTCTCGTCATTACCACCTGAGTTGCAAGCCTTTATTCACTATGCGAACCAGCTTCCGGATTGGCTTGATGAGGAGGCATTGAGCCGAGGTTGTGCTGTCGTTGCCAGGTCAGGTAAGACGGGTATGCGTATCCTTCGGGATTTCGGTTTGATGGCTGGCTACCAGGCCAGCGCAATTAATCAGACTCTGTTGAAAACGGGTGCTCTTGAAAAGGGTGCACAGCGCAGAGTCGCTGAAACAACGAAATGGTGGATGGATTGTACTGAGCCGGGTTCTGTCCTGCCCGGTGGCCAGGGCTTCTCTACGACTCTGCGCGTCCGACTTATTCATGCCATGGTCCGGCGGCAACTCTCGGTACGCAAAGACTGGGACCATGATTATCTGGGCCTGCCAGTAAACCAACTGGATATGCAGGTCACTTACCTTGCGTTCTCAGTTATGTTTCTTCTTGGTCAGCGTGTGCTCGGCGTACCTGTTTCGAAGGAGGAGGGTGCGTACGTTATGCACCTTTGGCGCTACATAGGTTGGCTGATGGGGCTGGACGAATCTCTGCTGGTCGACAATGAGCAAGAGGGGCGCATTGCTTTATATCGTAACCTGCTGAGTCAGGCTCAGGCAGATGAGGGCTCCAAGCAGCTCGCACAGGCGCTGATGGATGAACCTCTGGAGCGTTACTATCCAAACGCGCAATGGCTACGAAGTCACTGGGATAAAGAGGTCCATCTCAGTATCCTAAGGCTGTTTGTTGGATCTCAAGGCATGCGCACATTGGGTTTACCTCCGTGTCGCTGGCCCTGGTATCCGTTTCTTTTTGCGCCGCTAAACGCACTCGCGCATACGTTTTTTCGACTTCTGCCCGGTGGGCGTGCATGGCTGACCCGCCGCGGTCGGCGGGCGCAGGAACGCATGCTTAAGATACTGTTTGGTGCCTACAAACCTCAGATCAGGCAGGTTAGCTGAACATGTATTTTTATCTGGTGTGTTGAAATTATCGATGAACTCAGAGAATCCGAGCCTTCATTCTACAATAGAGCAATTACGTTGAAGTCAGCCCTGTTACTGGTAGGCAGCCTCGCAGTGGCCGTTGGTTGTGCTGCGATTATGCATAACGGACCGGCCGATGTTGCACAGAACCGCCCGGCGCATCATATGCCTGATGGCACCTTTGTGAATACTGATGGCAAGGCAATCAGTAAATCCTTCAAAGATCTTTTGCGTTGGCGTTGGAGCAGGAAGGAGCCGGCCCCTCAACACTTCGATGTTATTCAGCCAGACCCTGATGTCATCGCGAAGCCAGCCATAACTCAGATCACCTGGTTGGGGCACAGTGCTTTTCTGTTACAGGTAAAAGGTAAAAACATCCTTACCGATCCGCATTTTTCGAAGCGCGCATCACCTCTTAGTTTTTTAGGCCCTGAACGCATCGTTGAACCTCCGATGACGATTGAAGAGCTCCCCCACATTGATGCCGTGGTTATTTCTCATAACCATTACGACCACCTTGATGAAGCGTCTCTCACTGAGCTCTACTCGCGTCAGCAAGATAACCCGCCCTTATTTCTTGTGCCTCTCGGATTGAAAGAGGAATTATCTGGTTACGGTATTGATCAGGTTGTTGAGCTTGATTGGTGGGAGTTTCACGAATATGAGGGCATGACTCTGACAGCGCTCCCTGTGAAACACTGGTCTCAGCGAACCTTCTTCGACAGAAATAAATCACTTTGGGCTGGATGGTTAATTGATATTGAAGACTTTCGCATTTTTCATACGGGTGATAGTGGCTACTCAGATGACTTCAGAAAAATCGGCGAAGATTACCCGGACATTGATCTGGCTACGATTCCTATTGGAGCCTATGACCCACGCTGGTTTATGAAAGACGCGCATATGAGCCCCGAAGAAGCGGTGCAGACATTTATTGATCTGAAGGCTGAAAAAGCCATCGGAATGCATTGGGGGACTTTTATTTTAACGGACGAAGAAATGGATGAGCCGCCGGTCAGGTTGGCTGAAGCATTGCGGGAAAAGGGGATTGAGGCGAGTAACTTCCCGGTCATGGGACATGGCGAGATTTATCAAGTTACTCATCTGGACTAACAAATAAAAACTCCGTGAGGAATAGGGCTACCAAATAATGCAACGGTAGCCCAGCCCGTTTTATCGAGGAATTTCGAGAATTACTGCGACAAATAAGCGCGAAGTCAGTCTTTGCCTGAACGCTTACGCTGGGCTTCTTTGTAAGCCAGCTTTTCTTTTCGGCGCTGGTCGCGGATGTCGTTCAGATCGGCGCCCAGATGGTCTAGACCTCGCTCGCGAGCAAGCTGCATCTGCTGCTCACGCTGACGGAAACGTTCCTGTTGTTCCGCTGTGTATTCGTTAATGCAGTGATGGCAACTGACACCGGCTTCATAGTCGGCGTGTTCTTTGTCTTCATCGGTGATAGGGCGTCGGCACGCATGGCACAGATCGTAATGACCTTTGTTAAGCTGGTGATCGACACTGACACGATTGTCAAAGACATAGCACTCACCTTCCCACATGCTGTCTTCAGCGGGTACTTCTTCGAGGTATTTCAGAATGCCTCCTTCGAGGTGATAGACCTCTTCAAAACCCTGCTCCTTGAGGTACGCGGTGGATTTTTCACAGCGGATACCACCGGTACAGAACATCGCCACTTTTTTGTGCTGCTCAGGGTTAAGTTTCTCCTTCACATATTGTGGGAACTCACGGAAGGTCTCTGTCTCTGGATTGACGGCCCCTTTGAAGGTACCAATACCTATTTCGTAGTCATTTCGCGTGTCGATCAGGGTAACGGCGGGATCTGAGATTAAATCGTTCCAGTCCGCAGGCTTTACGTAGGTGCCGACAGTATGGCGAGGGTCGATGCCCTCTACACCCATGGTCACGATTTCTTTCTTAAGTTTGACTTTAGTCCTATAGAAGGGCATTTCGTTTTCATAGGACTCTTTGTAACTGATGTCTGCGAGGCGATCGTCCTGAGCTAACCATTGGAGCAATTGGTCGATACCTTCACGTGAACCGGCAACCGTACCGTTAATGCCCTCTTTAGCGAGGAGTAGGGTTCCTTTGATGCCGAAAGCGACCATAGCGTCGTGAAGTGGCTCACGTTTTGCTTCGTAATCATCAAGTGTCACGAACTTGTACATCGCACAGATGACGAAAGTATTGGGCTGACTCATAAAGAAACCTACTGGGTCTGAGGGATCGGCGGAACCGGTTTAGTGGTCGCCTGATACTGGTAAACACGGGCCTGAGAGGCTAAACGCGGCGGAGTATACCTGAAAGTAGTTTTTGCGGCATGCCCTGTAGCTTTTCAGGCCGGGTCTGTGTGAATTAACCCACAGTCCATTGCGATGGACTAGAGTTAAATGTGAGCAGTTCACAAAAACTGAGCGGAAGGGTTCTGATTATGTGGCTAACCATAGGCTTTGCTTGCCTTGTACTTTATGCAGTAGCGATGTTAATGCACCGTTTTACGGCAGAATGGAAGGGCGTGCCGGGTGAGTATGCAGGAATCAAGTACGAGTACCGGACCCACGAGGGAAAGACAGGGCGTCAGATTAAAGTCGGTATGGAGGTCTCCCTGCGCTATGACTTTGTAATGCGCCGCCATGGTGCGCTTGATCGGCTCCTCGCCCGCATCGGCGTCGACAGTGATAAACGAATCTGTAACCCCGCCTTTGACGCCTCTCTTCTTATTTTGTCTGACGACTTCACTGCTTCACAGGCTCTTGCCGCTGCGCCAGGCCTGAGCGATAAACTCCTGAGAATGTTTAACCTTGGGTCGCCGGAGACAGTGCAGATCAACAAGCTGGTTTGTCGCCGCGGGCGGCTCTGGGCGCTGGTCGATGATAATTCGCAGGACAGAGCGGAGATGAATGCCTTTGCGGATGTGGCTCTGCCAGCCATGGCTGAGTTTGCTGAAATACTCCAGCGACTCGAAGGTCCTGAGCGTCAACAGCGCCCGGATCGCTATGCCGTACCCGCAGTGGCTTTTTTACTGTTGGCGACCGGTTTTCTGACTAAAGGAACACTGGCATGGGTTGAAACCGGAGCGCAATTGCCCGATACCAATCTGATGCTGCAGTCGCTTATGTTCGGGGGGCTTGTTGCCCTGGCGCTGGGTGTGATCACGATTCGTCTGATGCATTACAATTTCGGCAATCACAAGGTGTTTGCGGAGTTGTTTTTCGTTGGCATGTTGGGAGCATCCGCCACCCTATACGCGGACAAAGCAATAGAGAACCGAGCTAATGCAGGCTTTGCGCAGGTGAATTCAGCGCAAATGGCAGAGTTACAACACGCGAAAGGACGCAGCTGAGCAGTGCGCTCAGCTGATTTTCCCGGTAACACGGACACGCTTTGAGCCCGCTTCGACTGGCGCTGCTTTAGCGGCAGCCGCCTTATCAATGCGATCGTCAATCAGGTTCTTGAGGGCGATCAGCAGACCCATGCCGACAAATGCGCCCGGCGGCAGAATAGCAAAGAGAAAGTCCGGATAACTCTCAACCAGAACAATCTTCCAGTCAGCGGCTGACGGGCCGAATAAGAGTTCCATATTGCCGAAAATCTGACCCTGGCCCAGGACTTCACGCAGCGCGCCGAGCAGTACAAGAACAACCGTAAAACCAATAGCCATCATCACACCATCAACCACCGATGGCAGTATCGGATTCTTAGAGGCAAAAGCGTCAGCCCGCCCGAGGATCGCGCAGTTAGTCACGATCAATGGAATAAAAATGCCCAGTACCTCATAGAGCTCGTAGGTGAACGCCTGCATGGTCAATTCAGCGACGGTGACGAATGAGGCGATAATCATGACGAACGCAGGGAGTCGAACCGCGTCAGACACGTGGTTTCGGATAAGAGAAACGGACAGGTTAGAACCGACTAATACCATCATGGTTGCCAGCCCCAGCCCTAAAGCATTAACAACAGAGCCTGTTACGGCAAGAAGAGGGCATAAACCTAGCAGCTGAACCAGTGCCGGATTATTCTTCCACAGGCCGTCGAGGGATATATCTTTGAGTGACTTAGTTGCCATCGCTGTTTTCTCCCGAAAGTGCGTTACCGTAGAGCAGCTCGTCACGGTGCATCTCAAAAAATTTCAGTGCGCGTTTAACAGCGCGAACAACCGCTCGCGGTGTGATGGTTGCGCCAGTGAACTGATCAAAGTCGCCTCCATCTTTCTTTACTGCCCACTGTTCAGGCACAGGCTGAGCGAGTGACTTACCCTCGAAGTTGGTAATCCAGTCAGACTTCCGGATCTCAACTTTATCACCCAGCCCCGGAGTTTCGCGGTGTGCGACGACACGAACTCCAGCAAGCGTTCCGTCGGACTTAACACCGACAATCAGATCTATTTCGGCCGTGTATCCGTCTGGGGCAACTGCAGGCAGAATCACCGCGCTGACTTCGCCGTTATTGCGGGCGCGATAAATAACGGCACTGTCTGGCAGAGGGCCCAATAGCTGTTGGTTAAAGCGCTTATCCACATTCATTGTGTCATTCAGCAGGTCGTTGTCGTAACTGCTTGCCGGAAGTATCTCATTCAGCGCGCGGGCTTCGGCCGCTTTGATATTGTATGCGATACGGTCCGCTGTCAGTGTCTGGGCGAGGGCGATCGCACCGGCCGTCACAACCGCGAAAATTGCAAGACCAACAGCGTTTTTGCGTATAGCTGAGAGCAACTCAATCATGATTTCTCCCCCGGCTTGAGGCCACGCTTAGGCTTGCTATGGCCATAACTGCGTGGCTGGGTGTAGGCATCAATGAAGGGAGCCGCGAAGTTCATCAGCAGTACGGCAAAGGCTACGGCATCCGGGTATGCGCCCCAGGTACGGATGACATAAAGTAGAATACCTATGCCGGCACCGTAGATAAGCTTACCTGTCGGTGTGGTCGACGCTGAAACGGGGTCCGTGGCAATAAAGAATGCACCCAGCATGGTCGCACCACTGAGCAGATGCAGTGACAACGGCGTATACAGATCTTCATCCCAGCCCAGAATCAGTGAACAGATGCCTAGTGCGGCGAGCATGGACACCGGAATGTGCCAGGTAATGATGCGTCGGGCCATAAGAAACAGGCCGCCAGCGAGGAAGGCCAGATTAACCCATTCCCAGCCACCGTTGAGCCAGCCATTAAAAGTGTTTCTCTGGAGCAGCTCGTCAGAAGTCTCTTTGCTGATCAGGTGCTTGTATTGATCAAGCGGCGTAGCCCCTGTGAATGCGTCAGCAGTTGAAGATGCGCCCGCAAAGATAATGCTCAAGGCGTCAGTGAACCCGGCAACATCTGACCCGCTGACCTGAAAAGAGGTCACCCAGTTCGTGGTCATCTGTACCGGAAAAGAGATCAATACGAGAGCGTAACCGACCATCGCAGGATTAAATGGGTTATTACCCATACCACCGTAAATCTGCTTAGCAAAAATGATGGCGAACGAGGTGGCTAAAACAGTGATCCACCAGGGAGCGAGGGGAGGTAACGCCAGGCCCAGTAACAGACCCGTGACCAATGCGGTGTTATCTTTGAGGAAAAAGCTCACCGGATATTTGCGTAGCTTGAGTACAAGCGCTTCAGAAGCCAACGCCGTGATGATCGCGAGTACTGTGTTGATCAGAGTGCCAAAGCCGAAAAACCAGGTCATCACCGCGAGGCCTGGCAGAGTCGCCAGCGCCACGGTGAGCATGATTCGGCTGGTGCGGTTCGGCCCGTGAGTATGGGGTGAGGACAGCGTCAGCAGTGCCATGGTTATACTTCTCCTGTGGTACTGGCCTGAGCTTCAAAGGCTGCCAGTTTATCCAGCTGTTTGTTCAGCGCCTTCTCAAGAGCCTCAACAGAATCCAGGCCCTCGGCACGTGCCATCTCGAGACGCTCTTTCGCTTTCTCCACACGATCTTTCTGAGCGAGTAGCTTCTTCTGGAGTTGTTCCGAGTTCGGCTTTGCAGCGACCGTTTCAGCTGATGTGTTGTCTGTGCCAGCGTTATTTGACACTGCAGTTTCGAGTGAAGCGCCCGTGCTGGCTGAAGCATCACTGTTGAGAGAAGCCTCATAGGCCGCCTTTGCTTCTGCGACGCGAGCCTCTTGTTTTTCAACGCCCGCACGCAATGCGTCTACCGTGTCAGCGCCGTTCGCTTCAGCATCTGCTAAGCGTTTTCTGGCGGTTTCCAGTCGGGCTGCGGCGGTTTCCCACTTTTTCTGCAGGCGCTCGGGGCTATTCGGGTCGCCCTTGTCTGGCCCCGCAGCTGCTGGAGCTGACTTAGCGGCTTTCTTCGCAGCTGCAATATCTTTTGCCAGTGTTTTGATCTTGTCCTGGGTCTTAGCAAGCGCAGACTCAAAGGCCGGTATCTTATCGGCTTTCTCCGGGTCTTCCCGTGCAGCTTCAAGCTTTTCTTTGGTTTTCGCGACGGCGGCCTGAGCGGCTGCTAACTGCTTCTGGAGCTTCTCGAGGTCCGCATTCGCTGCCGGTTCCGCTACAGGAGAAGCTTTAGCGGCAGGCGCTTCTTTCTTAACCGACTGTGCTTTAGCAGCTGCTTCGGCGCGGGCCTTACGCTTAGCTTCTTTTTCGGCTTTCTCCCGCTCCTGGCGTTCAATCCGGGCTTCGTAACGGATGCGAGCCTGCTCGGCTTTTTCGGCAGCCGCACGCTCTTCCCGGATAGCGCCTTTTGAGAACCGGTAGTACTGAACCAACGGGATTTCACTCGGGCAGACGTAGGAGCATGCACCACATTCAATGCAGTCAAACAGGTTGTGCTGCTCTGCTTTATCAAACTCCTGGGCTTTACTGAACCAGTAAAGCTGCTGCGGCAGAAGGTCTGCCGGGCAGGCATCGGCACACAAACCGCAACGGATACAAGCCATCGCTGGGTTGTTAGTCGGTAACTCTTTTTCTGTTGGGGCAAGCAGGCAGTTGGTTGTTTTCACAACTGGCAACTCAGTGGTCGGGAGGGCAAAGCCCATCATCGGGCCACCCATGACAACACGTTCACGCTTTGCCGGACGATAGCCGCTGAGTGATAACAGGTGACTGACGGGCGTACCCAGAAGAACTTCCCAGTTGCCCTTATCCCGAACCGCATCTCCGGTGACTGTGGTAATCCGGCTGATCAGTGGCCGACCGAAATCTACGGCATCGGCAATGGCGGCTGCTGTTCCAACGTTTTGGCAGACGATACCAAGGCTCGCAGGAATACCACCGGAAGGAACCTCTTTGCCCGTCAGAATCTGAATAAGCTGCTTTTCACCACCCGATGGATATTTCGTCGGAATGGTGACAACGTCGATGTGGTGTTCTTCATTGTGCTGAACGAGCGCATCGTCAAGCGCTGCAATGGCTTCGGGTTTATTGTCTTCAACGCCAATAAGGCAGCGCTCTGCACCGAGGATCTGCAGCAGTATCTGGGCACCGCGAATGACTTCGCTGGCGTGTTCGCGCATCAGCATATCGTCGGCGGTGATGTAGGGTTCGCACTCAGCACCGTTGAGAATCAGAGTGTCGATCTTGTGCTTGCCAGTATTCAGTTTAACGGCGGTCGGGAAGCCCGCGCCGCCCATGCCCGCAATGCCGCAGTCACGAATACGTTCCAGTAACTTGTCGACCGGGATGTCGTCGCAGTGATCAAGTCCCAGAGTGTCACATAACCCCTGATGCTCGACCCAGGTGTCTTCTCCGTCGGGCTCAATCACGATGCATGTCTCGCTGAGACCCGAAGCGTGAGGTACCTGACGTGCTTCAATGGCGCTTATTTTTCCTGACGTTGGTGCATGCAGAGGAGCCGAGACAAAGCCCTCTGGTTCGGCGATAACCTGACCTTTTAAAACGGTATCACCCACAGCAACGACCGGGTTTGCAGGTGCACCTATGTGTTGATGCAGTGGCAGAACCAGCTCTGACGGCAAACTCGCTTTGCGGATTGGTCGGCTATTCGACTGCCGCTTGTTTTCTGGGGGATGAATGCCGCCATCAAATTCATGGAGTTGAATCAGGTGGGTCATGCGTGTGCCTCCGTCTTCAGCGAACGACGATCCGTCGCTATCAACTCAACTCCAGTCGTAGGTGCTTGCCAGTACCAGCTGCTGGTATCGGTAGACTGAGGCACCATATCAATACAATCCACCGGGCAAGGCTCCACGCAAAGGTCGCAACCTGTGCATTCATCGACGATAACTGTGTGCATTTGCTTCGCCGCCCCCAGAATGGCATCGACAGGACATGCTTGAATGCACTTAGTACAACCAATACATTCGTCTTCGCGGATGTAGGCGACCATGGGAACGTCTTTTTCAGCGCCGTGCTCGGCATCCAGTGGTTCAGGCTCTACGCCCAGTAAGTCAGCCAGTGCCTGAATCGTGCTTTCACCACCAGGCGGGCATTTGTTGATCTTTTCCCCATCTGCAATTGCCTCGGCGTAGGGTTTACAGCCGGGGAAACCACATTGCCCGCACTGAGTCTGCGGTAGCAGGTCGTTCACCTGATCGACGACAGGGTTTCCCTCAACCCGGAAACGGACTGAAGCAAAGCCGAGCAGGGCGCCGAAGAGTGCTGCGAGGCTGGCCAGAACGACAATAGCGATAATGATAGTACTCATGCCAATACCTCAGATGCTGACCAGGCCGGTGAAGCCCAGAAACGCCAGAGACATAAGACCCGCAGTAATCATAGCGATGGCTGAGCCCTGAAAGGCGACAGGCACATCAGCAACAGCAATGCGTTCACGCATGGCAGCGAACAGAACCATGACCAGTGAAAACCCAACGGCGGCACCGAAGCCATACAGGATGGATTCTACGAAGGTGTTGTCTCGCTTGATGTTGAGCAGGGCAACACCCAGGACCGCGCAGTTGGTCGTAATGAGCGGAAGAAAAATACCCAGAACACGATAGAGCAGCGGGCTGGTTTTGCGGATGGCGAGTTCTGTAAAGCCAACCACCACGGCGATAACCATAATAAAGCTGATGGTCTTAAGGTACGTCAGGTCGAGCGGCACCAGAAGGTAGTTGTACACCAGATAGCTACAGACGGAGGCGAGTGTCAGTACGAAGGTGGTGGCCGCGCCCATGCCAATGGCGGTTTCCAGCTTGTTGGAAACCCCCATAAAAGGGCACAGTCCCAGAAACTGAACAAGCACGAAGTTGTTCACCAGGATAGTACTGACCAGTATCAGGAGGTACTCTGTCATCTTTCCTCTGCTATCGTTACAACCCCACATAAAGTGTGTGTTTTCGCGGGGTCTGGAGAATTCGGGCGCGCATTATCCCAAAAGAGCGTTATGTCGTACAAGAACATAAGTCACTAGTAGTAATAGCTATTTGGAATAAGATGCGTTCCTGTTACCACTCTTAGCTGTAACGCCGGGGAGTCCGTGAACAACTAAGAAGCAACTGGAAAGCAACCAGAGAGTTGTTACAGGAGTTTGCCTGATCGTTAAAAGCTGGCAGACTCGACGGAATTACGATAAAAATCATTGAACCGGTTAAGCTCAGTTTGCAGTCTGGTCTGCATCCGACCAGTACGGGAGATAAATGAATACACAGGGATCGCTCGTCGTCGCTGCATTGGCAGTGGCGTTTACGTTTCTCACCAGCGGTTGCAGTGAGGGAGCGTGGAACAACCCCCACCCGGCGGATGAAGCAGGAAAAAATATCCTGTACTCCAATTTCTCCGGGCCACCCAAGCATCTGGACCCTGTGATCTCCTACAGTTCTGATGAAGGTCGGTTTATCGATCAGATTTATGATCCACCGCTTCAATATCATTATCTGAAACGACCTTTCGAGCTGGAGCCCAATACGCTGTCGAGCATGCCAGAGATCGTTTATCTCGACGCTGAAGGCAATGAAGTGGCCTCAGACTCACCGGATCTTGCCTACAGTGATTATCTCTTCGAGTTAACGCCGGGCATCTATTATCAACCACACCCAGCGCTTGCCCTGGATACCTCAGGGGCACCTGTCTATGCGTTTGAGTCGTCGGATGATGCAGCGCCATATAGCTCCTTAAATGATTTCAGCGAAACCGGGACCCGTGAGCTTGTGGCCGGTGATTACGCTTACCAATTAAAACGGCTGGCTGATCCGACTTTGCTGTCACCGATCCGGGGCTTGATGTCAGAGTACATACTGGGGATGAACGAGTTTGCTGAAATTGCTAAGGCAGAACGTGAGGCGCAGCAGGAAGGTGAGTGGCTTGATCTCCGTACGCTCGACTTCAGCGGGGTTGAGGTCATCGACCGCTATCGCTTCCGGATACGACTCAAAGGCAAGTACCCACAGTTCAGTTATTGGCTGGCGTTTCACTTTTTTGCACCGATACCGTTCGAAGCAGACCGCTTCTACAGCATGCCGGGAATGGCCGATAGAAATATAACGCTTGATTGGTATCCGATCGGTACTGGCCCCTACATGATGACTCAGAATGATCCGAATGAGGCCATCATTCTGGAGAAGAATCCGAATTATCGTGATGATTTTTACCCAGCAGAGGGCGAGATTTCAGACCGGGCCGCAGGGTTACTTGATGATGCGGGGCAGAAAATTCCATTCATAGACAAAGTGGTGTATCGCCTTGAAAAAGAATCTATTCCGCTATGGAGTAAGTTTCTGCAGGGCTATTACGATCGCTCGGGTATCGCAAGCGACAGCTTTGATCAGGCGATTAGCGTTGGTTCTGAGGGGATAGGTCTGTCGGATGAAATGCGCGAGCGCGGAATTAGCCTCGATGTGGCGGTCACTCCGGGAACCTATTATTTCGGTTTTAACATGCTCGACGATGTGATTGGTGATACAGGGTCGGCGGAAGAGCGTGAGAAGAAGCGTCTTTTGCGACAGGCCATCGCGATTATTTACGATCAGGAAGAGTACATATCCATTTTCTATAATGGACGCGGAGAAACTGCGATGAGTCCGATTCCTCCCGGTATTTTCGGATATCAGGAAGGACAAGAGGGCATGAATGAGTCTGTATTTGACTGGGTTGATGGCGAGGCCGTCAGAAAAAATACAGAAGTCGCCCGTGATCTGATGGTGAAAGCAGGTTACCCGGATGGTCGCGATGCCGAAACGGGCGAGCCTCTGGTACTGAATCTCGATACCGTTGGTTCAGGCGGGAGCGCGGCTCAAAGCTGGTTGATTAAGCAGTTCAAGAAAATCGGAATTCAGCTCAACATCCGCGGCACTGACTACAATCGCTTCAAAGATAAAATGAAAGCCGGTAATGCCCAGATGTTCCAGTGGGGCTGGCTGGCTGACTACCCTGATGCAGAGAACTTCCTCTTTCTTTTATACGGCCCGAACGGGCAGGTCGTTACTCAAGGTGCTGGTGTTAACTCGAGCAACTTCGATAACGCCCGATACAATGCGCTGTTTGAAGAGATGAAACTGATGGAAAACAGCCCTGAGCGTATGGAGATTATCCGTGAGATGATCGATATCCTGCACCATGAAATGCCCTGGGCCTCTTCGTTTCACCCACATAGCTATGTACTCAATAATGCCTGGGTTTATAACAGCAAACCCCATGGCATCAGTAAGTCTGTACTCAAGTATCTGCGTATTGATCCGGAACAGCGTGCCCGCATGCAGGCTGAGTGGAATAGCCCGGTTTTATGGCCATTATTCATGGTCGTGGTAATTATTTTAGTCACTGCACTGCCGGGTTATCTGGCCTATCGACGCAGACTGAATCATCGTATTCGTCCAGCAGGGGGAGATAAGTAATGCTGGCTTACATTATTCGTCGACTGATTTACGCCATTCCCATTCTTATTGGTGTAAATCTTCTTACCTTTGCTCTGTTTTTTGTTGTGAATACACCGGAGCAAATGGCGCGCGTACAGCTGGGTGATAAGCATGTCACCGAAGAGGCTGTGCAGGAGTGGAAAGCGCAGCGCGGCTATGACAAACCTCTGCTGATTAACGGCGAAGCCGAAGGAGCAGGGACATTCACTGAAACCATCTTCTTCGAAAAGTCCCTCAGTCTCTTTGCGCTGGACTTTGGTAAATCTGATGCCGGCCGAAATATCGCAGCGGATATTGAGCAACGAATGTGGCCAAGCCTCGCCGTTGCTCTGCCAACATTTATCATCGGTATATCCGTTAACATCGCATTCGCATTGTTCGTTGTGATGTTCCGGGCCAGTATCTTCGACACGTCAGCCATGATCCTCTGTGTCGGCCTGATGTCTGTCTCCGGTGTGTTCTATGTGATTGCGGGTCAGTTTTTCTTCGCTAAAGAGTGGAGCCTGGTGCCTATTTCCGGTTATCTCGGCGGTGCAGATGCCTGGCGCTTTCTGTTATTACCCGTGATTATCGGTGTGATTTCGGGTATTGGTGGTGGCACGCGGCTCTATCGGACTTTGTTTCTGGAAGAGGCGAATAAAGATTATGTGCGTACTGCGCGTGCTAAAGGTGTGGCCGAGTTGACCGTGCTTTTCCGGCATATTCTGCCTAACGGTATGATCCCGATTCTGACCAGTGTGGTCGTGGTCATTCCTTCACTTTTCATGGGTAGCCTGCTGGTGGAGTCTTTCTTCGGTATTCCGGGGCTGGGCAGTTACACCCTGGATGCTATCCAGGCTCAGGATTTTGCCATCGTACGCAGCATGGTATTTCTTGGCTCTGTTCTTTACATCATCGGACTTCTGCTGACTGATATTTCGTACACACTGGTTGATCCACGGGTGAGGTTGTCCTGATGGAAGTATTTGACGTACGTCTACACCTCCTCTGGAGTGATATTTTAATTTTCCTTTTAGTGGCTTCACTGTGCGTTTTTGTCGTTACTGTTGTCCGCAACCCTCTGGCCCGCAAACGCTGGTCTCAGGTCTTTGAATCACGTATCGGTTCTGCGTCATTTCTGGTGATACTGTTTTACGTCCTGATCGCATTAACGGACTCGGTTCATTTTCAGAAGAAACTGGATCAGGCCGGTGATTCTGGCGAGGTCCACTATGCTCCTGAAGTCACGAGTTTACTGGACCTTGCGCTGGCACCTATGTTCGGGCGAGACGAAAAAACATATTCAGCTCCTTTTGCTATCCATTCTTTCGCCAAAGAAAATATGGAGTTACCGGAAGGCGGAGGGATGCGTGACTATCCACGCCTTGAGCACGGTGGTAGTCATCTGGACGATGATGCCCAGCATGAGGCTGACATCGTCGTAAAAAGTATGACGGTGGTTGGCTGGACACTGGTGCCAGTGTTGATCCTTTTATTCCTGCACCATTCCTTCATGAAAAAGCGCGATTCGCGACTTCCTTGGCCCGTGATTTACTTTACTTTCTCCGCTATTGTTGTGGTATCGAGCTGGGCTCTCTATATGAGTCAGTTCTACCACGTTCTCGGCACTGATAAGGTAGGTCAGGACGTTCTCTATGGTGCGGTGAAAGCTGTCAGGACTGGCGTCCTGATTGGTACTCTGGCCACCCTCGTTACGTTGCCGCTGGCAGTATTGTTGGGGATTTCCGCAGGGTATTTCCGTGGCTGGGTCGACGACGTTGTCCAGTATATTTACACGACGCTTAACTCGATTCCGGGCATCCTCCTGATCGCCGCTTCTGTACTTCTGATAGATGTGTACATAGAGACGCACCCTGAGCAATTCAAACTCTTGAGCGACCGGGCCGATTTTAAATTTGTCGCTTTGTGTTTCATTCTCGGTATGACCAGTTGGACCGGTTTGTGTCGGCTGCTGCGCGCAGAGACACTTAAACTTAGCCAGCTGGAATATGTACAGGCCGCGCACGCATTTGGCGTCAGTCGCTGGCGCGTAATTATGCGTCATATCCTGCCCAACACGACGCACCTGATTCTGATTGCACTGGTACTGGATTTCAGTGGTTTTGTGCTCGCTGAAGCGGTTCTGAGTTATATCGGTGTGGGTGTTGATCCGTCGATGAAGAGCTGGGGCAACATGATTAATGAGGCCAGGGCTGAGCTGGCTCGAGAGCCGGTTGTCTGGTGGTCTGTAATAGCCGCCTTCATCCTGATGTTTGTACTGGTGCTGGCAGCAAACCTGTTCTCTGATCGTGTTCGTGATGCCTTTGACCCTCGCATGTCCGGTAGTGGAGATAACAAATGAAGCCATTACTACAGGTAAATAATCTGGTTATTGGTGCGGGCGGCAGTTGTCTTGTTGATGACGTCAGTTTTGAAATTAATGCTGGCGAAGTTTTCGCTCTTGTCGGTGAAAGTGGTTCAGGAAAATCTCTGACCAGCCTGGCTATCATGCGCCTGCTCGGTGAAGGTTTGAGCATCAGGGGCGGTGATGTGCAGCTTGGTACCGATTCGCTCTTTGCTTTGAGCGAAACTCAGATGAACGCGGTTCGTGGACGCAGGGTTGCCATGGTGTTCCAGGAGCCTCAGAGCTCCCTCAACCCCGTGCAGACCATAGGTACACAGATCGGTGAGGTACTGACTCTGCATAGGGGCAATGCTCCGGATACCGCAATTATTGAACTACTGAACGAAGTCGGGATACCGAACCCTGAAGAGCGCCTTAACTGGTATCCGCATCAGCTTTCGGGTGGGCAAAAACAACGCGTGATGATTGCAATGGCATTGGCGTGTGAGCCGGAACTTTTGATCGCGGATGAACCAACAACAGCACTGGATGTGACGATTCAGAAGCAGATTCTTGAGCTTCTTAATGAACTTCGTCGTAGCCGCGAACTCGCTGTTCTGCTGATTACCCACGATATGGGCGTCGTTGCAGAAATGGCGGACAGAATAGCGGTAATGCGTCACGGTAAAATTCTGGAACAAGCTGAGCGCTCACAGTTCTTCGTGAACCCCAGCCATGAATACAGCCGTCAGTTAATTCATGCGTTACCGCAACCTGACGACTATCTCGAATATGAAACTCACTCTCCACTGCTGGATGTTCAGGACGTCAAAGTCTGGTTTCCTGAACGACGCGGCGTGCTTCAGCGTGTTGTTGGATATACGAAAGCCGTCAACGGTGTCAGCTTTACTATAGGCCGGGGTGAAACGCTGGCTCTGGTTGGAGAGTCTGGCTCTGGAAAAAGCACGGTAGGGCGGGCAATCCTTCGCCTCGAAGATACCGCAAGTGGCACCATACACTTCGACGGTGATGAGATCGGTCAACTAAATCAGCGCAGGTTCGCTTCTTATCGGAAGCGGATTCAGGTGATTTTTCAGGACCCGTTCTCTTCAATGAATCCGCGTATGACGGTCAGAGAAATTATCGAAGAAGGAATGCTGAGCCTTGGTCTCGGTGGTACTGACGAATCCCGGGAGGCCCGGATTCGTGAGCTTCTTGAGCGTGTTGGCCTTGAGGCTGGGCACCTTAACCGGTATCCGCACGAGTTTTCTGGCGGGCAACGGCAGAGGATTGCTATTGCCCGGGCAATTTCAGTTGAGCCTGAATTAATTATCTGTGACGAACCGACCAGTGCGCTTGATGTGTCTATTCGTGGCCAGGTTTTGCAGTTGTTGCAGGAGCTTCAGGAAGAGATGGGGTTATCGTACCTGTTCATCACCCATGACCTTTCGATTATTCCACATCTGGCACACCGTGTTGCAGTGATGCGGAACGGACAGCTGGTGGAACAGGGCGAGACCCGCCAGGTCATGACTTCGCCGGTACATGAGTACACTCAGCATTTGCTTCAGGCGGTGCCTCGTATACCAGAGCACGCCTGACTTATTGTTTTTAGCGGCGTACAATCCGGCCATCTTGTTTTCCTTCAGAGGTCTACCCGTTGGCTGGATTAACACAACCCCAGATTGAAGCCGCATTGAGCGGATACCACGATCCTTATCTTGAGACTGATCTGATTTCTGCCGGCTGCGTCCGCGATATTCGCATTGACGGTCCGGCTATCGAAGTCGACATTCACCTGAACTATCCCTCTGAGTACCTGAAAGGCGGTATTGCTCAGGTTCTTCAGACATCTCTTGAGAATATCGATGGCTGTCAGAGCGCGCGCGTTAATATTACCTGGGAAGTCGAAGAGCATAAGAGCCAGTCGGCATTGGAAGCGATCGCCGGGGTTAAGAATATTGTTGCTATCGCCTCAGGCAAAGGCGGTGTCGGGAAGTCGACAACCAGCGTGAACCTGGCATTAGCACTTGCCAAAGATGGCGCCAAAGTGGGCCTGTTGGATGCCGATATCTATGGGCCGAGCCAAGGCATCATGCTGGGCATTGAAGAGGGCACTCGCCCGGAAACCATTGATAATAAATGGTTCGTTCCTGTTGAGGCACACGGCATTAAATCTATGTCGATGGCGTATCTGGTGACCGAAAGCACCCCGATGGTGTGGCGCGGCCCTATGGTCTCAGGTGCGCTGATGCAGATCCTGACGCAGACTCAGTGGAGCGAGCTTGATTATCTCCTGATCGATATGCCACCGGGTACCGGTGACATTCAGTTGACCCTGAGCCAGAAGTTTCCGGTCAGTGGTGCTGTTATTGTGACCACACCTCAGGACATCGCGTTGGCCGATGCGCGCAAAGGCGTTGAGATGTTCAACAAAGTGAATATTCCGGTGCTGGGGATGATTGAGAATATGAGTATGCATATCTGTTCTCAGTGTGGTCACGCAGAACATATCTTCGGGCAGGACGGGGCAGAACGTCTGGCGCAAACCTACCAGACCAAAGTGCTGGGTTCCTTACCATTGTCGACCTATATCCGTAAGCAGAGCGATGAGGGTACACCTGTTGTTGCCGCGGATGATTGCTCCGAAGTGTCTATGATGTACCGCCACGCAGCACGTCGCCTGGCCGTAACTCTGGCGACGTCAGAGACTGGTCAGAAGATACCGGATATTCAGATCAGCGACGATTGATTCAGTCTGATTCAGCCCCGGTCAGTGCAGGCTGTCACTGAAAATGCTTACCGCATTGACAGCCTCACGTGCTCCCTGACGTATTTCGAGAATTACCTCCCCAGCGCGGGTCGCAAGTGCAACCCCTTCTCCTGCCTGATGCTGACAGGACTCCATGCTCTGTATCGCAAGAGACGTACCCGACTGCATTTTGTTGATCATCTGTGAAATTTCTTCGGTTGAGCTGCTGGTTCGGGCGGCGAGCTGTCTGACTTCATCAGCCACAACAGCGAATCCACGCCCCTGATCTCCGGCCCGTGCCGCCTCAATTGCAGCGTTCAGCGCCAGAAGGTTTGTCTGGTCGGCGATTCCCCGGATGGTGTTTACGATAGACGTAATCATGTCTGATTGAGAACCCAGCTCAGAAATTACACTTGCAGCCTCCGACACCGCTGTTGAAACCTTGGTCATCTCATCGGATGCCTGCTGAATAATATCGGTGCCAGTCGACGCGGATTGCTCGGTGGCGGTTGTGATGTGATAGGCACTTGCTGCACGTTCTTTCTCTTTCAGCGCCCTCTGAACATTAGCGGTGATGTCGGTGGCAAATTTTACGACACCGTACACCTCGCCTTGAGAAGAAATTAGCGGTGTATAAGACGCCTCCAGCCACAGATCCCTGCCATCTTTACGCACACGACGGAAGCGGTCGCTGAAGAATTTTCCCTCGGCCAGATTCTTCCAGAACTGCTCGTATTCGGGGGTGGAAGCGTCTTCTTCGGGGACAAATATTCTGTGATGTTTACCGACGATCTCACTGGCAGAATAGCCTGTAGCGGCAAGGAAATTATCATTGGCTCGCTGAATAATACCATCGCAGTTGAATTCAATGACGGCCATTGACCGCTCTACCGCTTTGAATGCATCTGTAAAGCGGTTGTTTTCTTCCATCAGTGATGTCACATCGTGCGCAATCTTAACCACTTTAGTTACCTGACCATTGGTGTCTCTGATAGGGGCATAAGTGGCATCTAGCCAGATGGTATTACCGTCCGCTTTTTTCCTTCGGAACTGGCCGTTAACCAGTGTGCCAGCCGCCAGTTTTTGCCAGAAGGCGGCGTATTCCGGACTGTTTACGTCCTTTTGATGGCAAAGCTCTTTGTGAGGGCGGTTGATCAAAGAGCCATCATCACAACCGAAGAGTCCGTGATATAGAGAATTTGCGGTCAATACCGTGCCTTCTGTGCTGAATTCCGCGACAGCCTGGGTCTCGTAAATAGATTCCAGCACGCTAAGCTTTTCAGCGATATTCGATGCTTCTTCCGAGGGTTTTACAGGTTTGCGAGAGAAGAACATGGGTGTGCTCCAGACTTATTCTGCCTGATTCAGACTAGTTCAGTATCTTCATTAAGGCCAGAAATGAGAGTTATTCATATGTAGCTAAAAAGTGTTTTACAGGGTAGCTTTATCGTTATCTTTGATCATTTCAAATGATGGCGAACTGGCTACACTGAGCCTTATAACCATGACAACTCAGCCGAAGAGCTGACTTAGATGAGAGACGACTATGAGCCAGTACCAGCACATTCTGGAACCCCTTGATCTTGGATTCACTACTCTGAAAAATCGGGTCATGATGGGCTCAATGCATACCGGCCTTGAAGATCGCCCCTGGCACTTCAGTGAACTGGCTGAATATTTCGCTGAGCGTGCCCGCGGTGGGGTAGGCCTGTTAGTTACCGGTGGTTTTTCGCCTAACCGCTCTGGTGACCTGTTACCTTTCGGTTCCAAAATGCTCAGCAGCTGGCAGGTACCGTTTCACAAGAAAGTAACATCGGCGGTGCACGAGAATGGTAGTAAGATCCTGCTTCAGTTATTGCATGCCGGTCGTTACGGTTACACCCCGTTTAACGTCGCTCCTTCAGCGATTAAGTCGCCGATTACCCCTTTTAAGCCACGTGAGCTGACGACTAAACAGGTCTATAAGACCATTGGTCATTACGCCCGTGCGGCGAAGCTGGCTCAGAAAGCTAACTATGACGGCGTTGAGATCATGGGCTCAGAAGGTTACTTCATCACGCAGATGTTGAATGCGCGTACCAATAAGCGTACCGATGAGTTTGGTGGCTCTTATGAAAACCGCATGCGCTTTCCGCTTGAAGTGGTTCGTGCTGTCCGTAAAGCGGTAGGCCCGGATTTCATCATCATGTTCCGTCTGTCGATGCTCGACTTGGTGGAAGATGCATCGACCATGGAGGAAGTGATTACTCTTGCAAAAGCACTCGAAGCTGAGGGTGTCACACTGATCAATACAGGCATCGGCTGGCATGAAGCTCGTGTGCCTACCATCGTAACGTCGGTACCACGCGCGGCGTTTGTCGATGCAACGGCTAAAGTAAAAGAGCAGGTAAACATCCCTGTTGTGGCGTCAAACCGGATCAATATGCCGGACACGGCGGAAGAGGTGATCTCAAGTGGTAAGGCTGACATGGTATCTATGGCACGGCCACTGCTGGCAGATGCTTTCTGGGTGAAGAAAGTAGAGGAAGACCGTGTTGATGAGATCAATACCTGCATCGCCTGTAACCAGGCGTGTCTCGACCACACCTTCCAGAATAAGCGGGCGAGCTGCCTTGTAAACCCTCGCGCTTGTCATGAAACCTCTTTGAAGTACGTGAAGACCAGTGCTCCTCGTAAAGTGGCTGTGGTTGGCGCAGGCCCGGCGGGCCTTGCTGCTGCGACTGTGGCTGCAGAGCGTGGCCACAAGGTCACTCTTTTTGAAGGACGTGGTGAAATTGGCGGTCAGTTCAATTACGCCTCACGCATTCCGGGTAAAGAGGAATTCAAAGAGACGATTCGCTACTTCAACACCATGATTGAGCGTTTAGGCATCGACCTCAAGCTGAACACTATGACCTCAGCCGATGAACTGAAAGCCGCTGGTTTTGATGATGTGATCGTCGCGACCGGTGTCGAACCTCGTGTGCCTAAAATGCCTGGAATTGATCACGCCAAGGTCGTGACTTATCAGGAACTGCTCGCCAACGAAATGAAGCTGGGTGGCAAGGTTGCCATTATGGGAGCAGGCGGTATTGGTTTTGACGTGGGTGAATACCTGGCGCATGAAGGTGAATCCACAACGTTGAATAAAGATGCCTGGATGAAAGAGTGGGGTGTGGATATTACAAACACAGAGCGTGGTGGTTTGATTGCTTCAGATATGGAGCCTTCACCGCGTAAGCTTTACTTGCTGCAGCGCAAAACGTCTGCACACGGTAAGGGACTTAACAAGACAACTGGCTGGGTACACCGTGCAGTGCTGAAAATGAAGCACGTCGAAATGGTCGGTGGCGTCAGCTACGACAAAATCGATGATCAGGGTCTGCATATTACTGTGACGAAAGGAGAGACGTCCGAACCTCGTGTGTTAGACGTTGATCACATTGTTGTGTGTGCTGGTCAGGTGTCCGTGAACGGCATCTATGAAGCACTCAAGGAAGAAACCGCTTTCCGTACACACCTGGTTGGTGGCGCTGAATTCGCGGGTGAGCTCGACGCCAAGCGCGCTATCCGTCTCGCCAGTGAGCTTGCTGCCGGCCTGTAAAAAAACGGTCCGGGCGCTGCGGTTATGCGGCGCCCGGTGTCACTTCCTGGTATTGCACTTCTTTTGGTTACTGCACCATTCTGGTTAGAGGCTACCAACTGGCTTTACTGCCAGAATCGGCTGTGCTTTCTGTTTCTTTGATTGCCTCAGGCAAGCGTATATTCAGAGTGAAGCCCTGTGACGACGGAGGGCTTACGATGCTGCCTTTCATAATGTTGGTCACAAGGTTCCGCACCTCGTAAAGCCCCAATCCTTTTTTAGTCGCCTCTGAACGACGTGTTGTGAAGAACGGCAGAAATATCTTTTCGCGGTGATCTGTACTTATGCCACGGCCATTGTCCTGAAATTCAATATCAAGCACTCCGTTGTCAACGGAGGCCGAGACTCGCACATAGAGTGTCTGCTCATCGTATTTCTCAGGGTTGTGTACGACGGCATTCTCAGTAAGCTGATTCAGAATCTGTTCCAGTAGACTGGTGTATCCGCGCCACAGTGCGGTGTCAGGGTAGCTGATAACTTCCAGTGAGAGATGGCGGTATTGATGTTGGGCTCTTTGTTTCCAGTCACCCAGCCATGCCCGTAGGTAGATGCTATCGGCATATTGTGAAGAACTCGCTCCCATGGATGACTGAATCAGCTGATTCAGCTCAGCAAGTCTGGAAATATTGTCCGTCACCTGATGGATCGCAGTTTTCAGTTCGCTATCGACAAGAATCTCGTTATCGTCGACCCGCCCCTTAATGTGTGTGGTTGCCAGCCTGATATTTCCCAGGGGAGTATTCATTTCATGCGAAACACCCATCACCAACTGTTGTAAAGACTGATTCCGGTTGTCTTCCAGTTTTCGTAGCGCGGCTTCCTGATCGTATTTTTCAGTGACATCCAGAAATGATCCAACCCATTGATATCCTTGATCCGAGATCTCCTGGCGCATCGTTAGAATTGCGTTTACGGCCTTGCCGCGCCGTGGCATAAGAATCAGTTCGTATCCGGTGACCCTCATATCGCGACCAAGTAGCTCCCAAAGCTCAATCGAAGCATGCGGAGACTCAACAAACTGATCAAAATGCGGCTTAGCTTCGACCACCTCTTCTACCGATGGAAAGCCGAGCGCAGAGGCGAATGCCGGGTTACAGTCGGTAATCTCACCGCGGCTGTTAAGCTGGAAGCGGGCTGAAATGGAGTTCTGATACAGATCTTCGTATTGCTTGAGATAGCGTATAGCCTGTGACTGGCTATCGCTCAGGCGGCGCTGATCTTCCTGTTGCGCCTCTCGTAACATATTGATCCGTGCCCCCATTGCAAGCGAGATCAGAATGACGTCAAAGACCGAACCAATCTGGTAGCCGTATAGAATCAGGGGGGTACCCGGAATCACCCCAAGCGTACTCATATTTGCAGAGATTACGCCCATCATGAAAGCCAGCCAGGCGATGGTGAAGTACTTGGCGGGTTTGTGGCCTTGCGTCCAGGCACGGATCCCGGCTAGTAGAGTGTAAATCGCAAGAAGGGAGTTCACGTAATTCTGGATGCTAACTGCAGTCTGGTATGGCGCTGCCATAGATAATATGGCGAAGCCAAGTGTCACAGGGACGTAGACCCGATAAACCATTGCGGCCTTCGGGCAATAATTTTTCAGCATCAGCAGTTGGGGTAGAAAGAGGGCGAAGAAAAATTGACTGATAGCAAACGACAGAGGGACCATAAACGCATTCAGTTCGGGCTTATCTGGCCAGAAATAGCCGAAGGCGGAGCCTTCAAAGTTCATATGAAAGAACAGAAAACTACTGACGAATGCGGTGTAGTAGAGGTATAGCCGGTCACGTACTGCAAAAAAGAGAATGAGATTGTAGAGCGCCATGGCCAGCATGACCGCGTAGTACGCCCCCCGGAATACACCATTATTGATGAGTTGGGTGTTAAGAGTCGTTTGATCAACGAACTCCATAGGTAGCTGATAGGTCCCTTCTGTGGTGACATACAGGTAGAGGTCGTATGTGTTACCTGGTGTGAGGTCCAGTGGCAGAATCAGATTGGGATGATCTATGGCTCTCTCAGTATAGGGGATCCTGTCTCCCCCTCGGGCTACATGGCATTGATTCGCATCGCGTATGCCCTCTGGGCATTGAAACAGAGCGACGGTATCCAGAAGCGAATATCTATTACGAAGAAACCAGTCGCGATCATCTTTCGTTTGCACCTGCATTACGAACCAATAACCAGCATCACCAACCCCGAGGTTCGGGTATTCATCAGTGCTTCGTTGCCATGGCTGCTGCTCGTGCAAAGTTGCGAGTTGTTCTGAGGCTGAATCTACTGACAGCTTATCCGTTTTCAGATACTGCCAATGCTTACCTGCGAGGTAAGTCGAGCCAGCATCCAGAATTAGAGGCGATTGATCCTGCACTGAGGGCAGGGCCAAGGCCGGAAGCGCAGCAGTGATGAGCAGACAAAGCGCCGCGATGAAAGAGAGTATGGAAGGCACAGAAATTCCTTTGCGCAAAGCGACCAGATCCTGATTGGCATTTCGGGCCATTATACCCTCCGATGCGGAAGAATGCAGTGCGTTGCGCAGACATTGTGACAGGGCTCTCATCGGGCTGGCCAACGCCTCATCCTTTAAGTAATCTACTCCTCTTTAATCGCGCTGGAATAATAAGAAATTGTATGTTTTTTGAGCAGGAACGGAGCCAGTTTTTCCGCCCGTTAACCGGTAAGTATCGAGCGCAGGTCATGGAGTGTCTGAAAGAGCTCTATCAGAGGCTCTACAGCTCTAGCAGTGCTGACTATGGTCAGGCGATTCAACGAGACACCGTGATTGAAGTCTTTCAGGAAGCTCTAGTGCGGGCTCCGGTTCTGGCTGACGAATACGACAGTGAGGATGAGTCCAGCGAGAGCCGCTTCCGTACCAGCCGTGAACAGGCAGGTTGGGTACTGAATCAACTCATTGAATACGGCTGGCTTGAGAAGCAGGTCGATGAGGCCAGCTTACAGAGCACTTTCGGATTTACCCGGTTCGGGCGCCAGTTCACTGAGCCTTTTATCGAAGAAAGCCGGGCTATGGCACGGACCCGTCATCGTAATACACGGAATACCCGTAACTCCCTTGAGTCCTTTCAGGAACGCGGCGACATATACGATCTGCTTGACGCCTATGAGTACTCAGAGCGCATCATCAGTGACTTTACCGATGTGATTGGCGAGCTTGAGGAACGCAAGCGCGACCTTGTTCGTGAGATGGAAGACCAGTTGCTGATCGAGCGCGCCAGTGAAGCCTTCTTCGACTTCATGGAGAACCGCTTCCAGCCAGATCTCTCTGTGCGCTTGTCAGCGGACAACGTGGAGAAGCACCGGGACCAGATTCAGGGTTTGATTGATCGTATCCGTAAACAGGACGTCGAATTCAAAGCCAACGCCGAGAAACGCCTACGTGAGTTATTACCAGAACTGGGGAAAGAGGGCAGTTCGGTACTCTGGACCATTCTCGATGGCATAGAACTGCGTATGCGGAATGCCAGCGACATCATGCTGCCTGCATTACGTCGTGCCCTGCAGAGCTTTACTAAGCGGGCAGACATTATCATTCGTCAGATGAGTTATCTGGCATCGCAACAACACAACGACGTTCTTGCGGTATGCAAGCACCTCTCATCGCTTACTGAAGAAGAGCAGGCGAGTGCTCTGGAGAGAGCTGGAGAGCTTATGGAAGTACCGCAGCTCCGCCTGGTTGATCCTGCTTCTGTTCGCATGCACGCCTCACGAACCCGTCAGAAGATCGAAGCGGCACTGGACGATGGCAAAGGTGACTTTGATGTCGATGCCCGTCGGGAGATCTATGTGCAGCAGGTATTGGATCAGGCCTTCCTAGTGAACCAACAGGCACTACGGCACTTTATGAGCAGCAAGCTCAGTAGCGGTAAAAAAATATCCACACGCGATATCCCGATTGAATCGGCGAAAGACTTCCTGGCGGTTGCACATGCGATTGGTTTGGGCGCAGCCGATGGACTCTCGTCAGAGTTCGAATTCCATATTGATTATGATGAGAATCCGCGTGAAGAAAACAGCGATGGTTACTTCATCAAAAAAGACCACTTTACCTTCGAACTTGTTCAGAAACAGTCCTGAGCGGGTACAGAGAAAAGAATCAGATTATGTTGCATGAAATAGATCGCGAACTGGAAAAAGAAGGCCTCAGCCAGAAAGAATATTCTGAGCTGCTGGTACGCTTGCTCGATTACGGAGTAATTTGCCGTGATGAATCTCAGATCGAGCAAACCCTGTACGACCGGTTTGTCCGTATCGAAGAACTGGTGGGCGAGTACCTTTCAGTTCTGGGTATCCGCATTCAGCACGATAAGCGCTTTCAGTTTATTCGTTTGTACCCGCCCGGCGCGCAGGTACCGGGGATGGATGAAGATCAGCAGAACGTTGGCAACCCAGCATTTCGCCAGCGCCTGAATCAGAGCGAAGTCGCCTTGATTCTCGTATTGCGCGCGCAGTACGACAAAGCGTTGCGCGAAGGGGCTGTTGATGAGCAAGGCTGTGTCATGGTGTCACTTGAAGGCCTGACCATCGCCATGAAAAACCTGCTGAAGCGCAGCCTGCCAGAAAACGTCACTGAGCGGAAAGCGCTGTTCCGTAAGTTGCGTCAGATGCGTCTTGTTCAACTGCAGAATGAAGACAGCGTCCACGATGGTGATATCTGGTTGCGTATTCGCCCAATGATCATGAGCTACGTCAGCGATGAAGTGCTTACTGAATTAATGGCGACCGATGAAGACGACGAAGGCGATAACGAGACTTCCGAATTAAATTCTGAAGCCGGCCAGAGTGAAGATGCCTGGGCTGAAGCAGAGGCCAACGTTGGCGAAGAGTCTAGTTCTGACGTGCCTGCGTCTGAAGAGCCGATTGCAGAAGATGAATCTGAACAGGAAGCTGAGTCTGAAGCGGTTACTTCTGAAGATATCAGCGCTGGCACTGATGAGCCGAATCAAGAAGAAAACTCATCAGAAAATGCCAAAAGTGCTTCGGCGGATGACGCAGAAGAAAGTGAAGAAAAAGAAGATCAGGCAGAACCTGAAACCAAGCAACCCGTCAGCCTGTTCGGAGAATAAAACGATATGTTCCTGAAGAAGTTTATTTACATCAACTGGGGCAATATCCCTGCGACCGAATTTGAGTTTGGTCCGATTAATCTGCTATCGGGTGGCAACGGCTCTGGTAAAACGACGGCTGCTGATGCTATTCAGACCATCATGACCGCAGCGCACGATACGCTGTTTCACTACAATCCGGGTCAGGACGAAGCGACACAGCGTGGTCGTGGTAAAAACGTTCGTACACTGGCTTCCTACGTGCTGGGTTGTGATGATGGCAGTTATGCGCGCCCGAATGGCGCCGTGGGTTATCTCGGTGCGGTTTTTTATCCAACCCAAGGCGAAAGTGGTGAACCTTTCACGGCGATTATTGGTGTCAGTGCGACGGTGGATCGTGCTGGTGGTGCACCGGTAGCGCGCCAGAATGATATTCAGTTTTTTATCGTGGCTGGTGAAGAGTTAACTCAGAATGACTTTCTGCTGGACCTTGATGACTCTCATCAGGAAGTTATTCCACTTGGGAAACTGACAAAAAATCTCGCGCGCAGGATCAACCCGAACAGCGTAGAGAAGTACGACACCAAGAAACAATATCTGCGTCGACTGTACGGTGCTCTGCGTGGCCGCAACGATGCGGTTCCGGAGCGCGAGGCAATGAATGCCGCGCGTACCTTCTCGCGCTTTATGGCCTACAAGCCGGTTAAAAGTATAAATGGTTTCGTGGCGAATGAAATTCTCGAAGCCAAAGACATGGGCGATGCAATTCGCAGTGTCTCGGATCTGATGAAGACCATTTATGCGATGGAATCCGATGCGAATAAACTCGCTGAGTCCATCGAAATGCTGAGTGGCACGCGAGACAGTGCAGGGCGGTATATTGATCAATGGATCGACTACAACGTTCTCGAATACACCGCAGCGCGCAGTCGTTATCTTAACGACCAGAAGAATTACCTGAACGCGAAAGAAATCCAGCAGCAGATTCGTGAGTCTCTGAATAAAACTCAGAAAGAGCGTGACGTTGCACAGGATCGCCGTAAGCAGGTGCGCGAGCAATTAATCAGTATGGAAGCCCGCCGTCAGGGCATCGACGCGCTGCAGGATAAAGATGCCGCAGAGCAGGCGATCAATGATGGTAAAGCGAAGCTGCAACAGCAGGCAATTCCGTTGCTTGAGCAGGATCAGATGTTGCAGGCATCGCTACGTGCTACTGAGCTTTTATATGGGGCGTTGCAGAAAACTAACGTCGCTGCAGAAATTCCGTCTCTGGGTAGTAAACGTATTGCGGAGCAAGCGCGCGAAGTACTGGCTATTAAAGACAATGGTGCCGTCGACTTCCGTAAACTCCTCGGTAAAGACTGGATCGATCTTTCACCTCTGGAAGCTCACCTCGACGATGCCCGCACCCAACAGTCACTGGTAAACAGCTGGCGCGATCGCTTCCACGATACTGAACTGGAAAGCAGCGGCGTATCACTGCGCGATCAGATTGCCCGTGTGGCGGACCGTCGTGATCAGAAGCTTCAGCAAGCGAAGCACCGTATGGTGCAGAAGCAGAATGAAATCTCCAGCCTTGAGGCACGCCAGGCGACGTATCCAGGGTATGTGCGCCAGGCGCTCGAAGCGATTATGCGTGAATGCCCGCAGGCAGAACCGCGCGTACTGGCGGACTACGTTGAGGTCACTGACCCAGACTGGCAGAGTGCGGTCGAAGGTTATATCGGTGGAGCGCGCTTCAGTATTATTGTTGAGTCTGCGTTTGAAGCCGAAGCTGCGCATATTCTTCGTCAGATTCCGGGTGGCAGCCGCGCTCGTGTTATTCAGGGTGAGAAAGCGAAAAAAGACAGTGAACGGATGAAAATTCCGGCGAATTCCATTATCCACCTGATGGATTTTGAACACGCGACTGCCCGTTATTATCTTGAAGCCAGTTACGGCACGGTCGAGCAGGTAGCCGATATTCAGGCGCTGCGTATGACACGTCGTGGTGTGACGAAAGAAGGTCTGGGCTCGGGTGCGTATTCTATTTATCGCTGTGACCTTGAAGATGCGGATCTCGTTTTCGGTTTAGGAGCGCGCGAGCGTGCACTTGCGGCGAAGCGCAGCGAAGTGAATATGCTCGAAGACGTTGCTAACGAAGCAAACTATCAGCTTCGTCAGGCGCAGCAGTTACTTGATGCGGTTAATCTTCTGCGTCACGTTACCTTCGCAGACCAGATGCAATCGATGCTCGATACTCAGTATGCGATGACGCAGGCTGAAAATTCACTGAAAGGCGTGGATGTCTCCAGCTTCGGTGATATTGAGCACGAATTTACCGCACTTAAAGAAAAAGCGGACGACCTCGATGCACAGATAAAAGAGCTGGATGGTGAGCTTGGCCGTTTGCAACAACAGTTAAATGATGCTGAAAAAGCCGTTAAGGCACTGAGTGAGCATCAGGAGCAGACATCAGACACGGCTGACGCTAAAGAAGATGCCCTGCGCTCTATCGTGGGTATCTGGCCTGACTTTGATCTTGAGAAGCGCCTGGAACAAGCGGATAAAGAGGCCGAAGAAAGCCCGGTTGATGCAATTGAGAACCTGCGAAAATCGGTTTCTCAGGAGCTCAATTCCATTGCGTATGAAATTGAGCGGAACATCACTGAACACAATCAGACTTGCCAGACCGTCGATTCGATTGTTTACGCTCCGGATTATCGTGATGAGCATGGTGCGAAATTTTTTACCGGTGTGTGTGACCTTCAGCGCGAAGTCGAACGTGTTCACAACCGTTTGAAGAATAATATTCTGGTCGAGAAGCAGGACAAGCTGCATCAATTACGTGAAAGCTTTAATAACGTCTTTGTGACCAACCTGTGTCACTCAATTTATCAGGCGATCAACGACGGCAAACGTATTCTTGAAGACCTGAATAAAGAGCTGGCTCATCACCAGTTTGGTGCTGACCGCGAAACCTATTGGTTCGATTGGGAATGGGTGCCAGAGTACAAAGAGTACTTCCAGTTCTTTGATGAAGTGATCAAAAATCCGGCATTGGGAGACGGTGCGACTCTGTTTACGGCTGAGCTCTCTGCCAGTTCCGTTAAGGTTCGCGATCAGTTAATGGATATGCTGCTCGACGATGACGAGCAGAAAGCGATGCGCGAGCTTGAGCGTATTTCTGATTACCGTAATTACCGCTCGTATGAGATTTATAAACAACCGCTGAATAAAGAACCGATCGCTCTTTCACAATACGGTACAGGGTCCGGTGGCCAGCTAGAGACGCCAGCCTACATTATTCGTTCAGCAGCCATTACTTCAGCTTTCCGCTTTAATGAAGGGGATACTCACCTGCGTATTGTGCTAGTGGATGAAGCCTTCTCGAAAATGGATGAAACCCGCTCTAAAGAGGTGATTAATTACCTTACCGAGAGCCTGGGTCTGCAGTTGTTGTTTATTATGCCGACCAGTAAATCGGGACCATTTATGGATCTGGTTTCGAACCAGTTTGTCTTCTCAAAAGTACCGCTTACCGGCGGACAGAAGAAAGGGGAGTTGCAGACTCGGGTGCTGGTCGACAGGCAGCAGTGTAACCAGGAAAAGGTTAAAGAGCTTTGGGCGAACCACCGCCGGACTATCCGTCACCAGGCGTCACTAGACTTTATGGAAGAGTTTGCCTGATGGTGGCCGCCTATGGTGTTGAAGATGCTTCTTTCCGTGCTGCGGGAGAGTACGAGGGTATAAAAGCCCTCGTTGACGGCTTTTACGATGCGATGGAGGCTCTGCCTGCGGCTAAAAAAATCCGCGATATGCACCCCGCGGATTTAACCGAATCACGCGATAAGCTGACGCGCTTCTTGTGTGGCTGGTTAGGAGGGCCGCGCCTGTATCGCGAAAAGTACGGGCCAATCGCGATCCCTCGGGCCCATGCTCATTTGCCGATTGGCGAGGCTGAGCGGGATGCCTGGCTGTTGTGTATGGAAGAAGCGCTAAAGTCACAGGCGTACCCTGAAGAGTTCAAATCCTACCTGATGACCCAGTTATTCGTGCCCGCAGAGCGGTGCCGTATGGCGTCAGAGTCAATGACGAGGCACTCATAGTATTCCGGAGATCCGGATGCAAAACGTATTGCCAACAGGTCAGCCTCTCGTTATCTTCCTTCCATCACAACAATAAAAACCGGATCGAATATGAGCACATTCTCCCGACTTGTGGTTTACGTTATGGCCGCAATACCAGTCATTAGCGTTCATGCCGAAACCATCAACGATTACGCCCTCTGGAACATCAAAAGTGACCCGAGAGAAACGCGCTGGATCCAGATTCGTGAGTTTCAGCGTATGGAAGGGGAAGAGATTTTTCATATTGATGTGTACTCACGCGAGAACGGTGATATGCAGGAGCTTGCCATGCGCCTCGCTGACCATATTGCGATTGAGCGCGAAGCACTGCTGAACAGCATCGGTCAGCCGGTTGATACCGGTGTTCCAGAGCGGGTGGCTTATGATAAAGCCGTCACCCGGTGGATGAAGACACCGGCAGCCCAGCGTGAAATCTGTCGGCGCCCGGTGCAGAGGTGTCTTGATCCTGTATTCTCGGAGTAAATACTACCGACTAGCGATAGTCAGAAACCACGTTCGATTAGGTCTCTCATTACCTGCTCATAAAAATCGGCCACGGAACCCTGATAGGGAGGCCGCTCCTGAAGCCAACTCTCCTGAGGGCCGTAGTATTTATTCCGGCCGGTAAAGTAATTGTGATAGTAACCGTGGCTTAAAATACTGCCATCCAGTGTCTTGATATGCTCGAAGTTACTGCGGCTATCCGCACAAGGTGGATAGCCAATCTTATCGAAATTCTGAGAGTCCATCGTGGTATAGCCATCATTAGGGCCGTATAGGGCGGTGACCCCAAGATAAAAAGTCGCGTCGCCCCAGTATTCGTAATCCCAACTTCTTATGCGTGCTGAATAACTGAAGTAACTTACGCCATTACAGTTCTCGTTGTCTTCGTTCACGAGTTCGTACCAACCTTCCTCCTGTACGCCAATCGCATCCAGCAGGTCACGCCACGCAGTCTCATCACGGTAAAAGTCTTCTCGCATGTAATGACTTGAGAGAGAAGTCAGGCCACTCAGGAAGGCTCTGAACTGACCGTTAATATCCAGGTCATACTCGTCCGGATTATCAGGGTCGTATCCTTCGGTCAGAACCAGAGGTTGGTTGAACAGAGCCTCGTCTGTGGTTGTATCTCCTACCTCCCGCCACATGAGGTCTGTATTCAGACGCTCGCCTTCTTCGAATTCCCAGAAGGGTTCGCCAGCAACAGGGTCAATCCAGCCGTCGCCAAAAACATAATTGGAAAGATACATGCCGTTAATGCCGATGGTCGCGATTTCTGCGCCGAGATGCTCGCCAGAAAGTCCCACCACTGCAGCGACATGCTTTGCCATAGAGCCTTCTTCTGGGGCGCTATCACTGGCTGGCAAGGCAGTTGTCATGAAACGAGCATCCTGAGTTCCTTGTGATGTACCAATAATGATTACCTTGTCTGCCTGCGTCGCGGATAAAGCTTCATAGACCGTATTGCGGAGGGAGCGGGCACGTATGTGATAGGTTGCGTAGGCTGGTTTGTCGGCGATAAATACCTCGTTGCCGCAGGCTTTAAGGCGGTCAACGATGTCTTTACTGAAGTAGCGATGGTATTGCGCTATATCGCTGGTACGTTTTAGGCGGTTGTCATAAAGGTTGTCGATGCGCGGCGGCAGGTGAGCTTCATCAGCGGGTAGAATCCACTCTTGGCAGCCATTGTCAGAATCCCAGGCTGCGCAATACTTCTGCAGATTATCGGATTCTCGCGTCATGCACTCGTCAGCTGTCCAGCTGTCAGGGCAGATGGTCCGTAAGCCAAAATGGTGGGATAAGACGATAGGGTACTGAAGCCTACACTCATTAAATTCCTGAGCATAAGAGGCCGGAGATAAAATGATTAAAAGAGCGGCGAGGCGGAAGCTGACATTCATATCGATTCCCTGACTGTGAAGTGAAGCCCTGAGAAGGCTGAAGCCCCAGTATGGTCGGCGCCGGAGCGTTTGTGTGACCATCGATGCAATGAAATGCGCCAACTCATGGTGCACATGGGGCCAGTTTGTCGGACTCGTTAACCGAAGGTTGGATATGCTTGTCCCGGATACTTGCAAATTACGATACTCCCCGGCTTACTGGAAAGAGTTAAACGCCAACATGGATTTACCATGAAAGGACTCATTCTTAGCCTCAGTATTGCGACTCTTGTGTCATGTGCGCAGATGCCCGCAACTCATCCTGCTCAAAGTAAGCAGCCAGACACGGCCTCGGTGACTCCTGAGCCCTGTATCGGAACAACCGATTTGCCAGCATCATTGCGCGACAGTTTTGTTCCAGCCGTTGATTCAGACTTATTAAATGCTGCGCTCGGAGAGCCTGGCAAAGGCGGCTTGTGCCAGGGGCAGGGGTATATTTCAACTGGCGTAAAAATCGTTACCCTTTATCGCGCCTGGAACAGTACTAATCCCGGAAGCACCTATGGCAATTGGTGGGCGTTCAATAAGCCGTCAGGAAAGGTTGCTGAATATCGTGAAGACTTCGAAATCTGCTACCAATGGTCACCGCTGGATAAGTTGGTCACTTGTGAGCTGAAGGCGGGTACGAAAGTAGTTGTAGGGAACGGTCAGAGCGCCTATTGCTCTGAATATCTGACTTATAGTGTGTCAGCCAGTCAGCAGGTCTACATAAATGACGCGAGTAATTCAGTTATGAATTGTGAGACCGCAGACGGGGTGCTCGTCTGGCAGTAAGGTGATCAATAGAGTGATGTAACTCAAGTACGAAACGGAGAGATTCTCATGGATAGAGAAATTGCTGGAATCATGCTGTCTTTTGCTTTGTATCTGACTTATTTTCTGATTCCCCTTGTACCTTCAATCCTTATTTATAAGATCTTCCCTTCCACGTCTGTGGTTGCTAGTGGCAGCTTCTCAGGGCTTAAGATTAATTCGTCCGGTGCCTTTGCTGCATATCTTATTACTCTGGTTATCAGTATAAATGCGTTATCTGAAACCGAGGCTCGTATTCTCGAGATCCGAAATCCGAATGAACCAACCTGGAGTATCATCGGAACGCTTGAACTTCGCGATGGTGAGGGCAACGTCATCAATAATCCTCTGCTGTTTGATCTACTGGAAATATCTCTCGAGCCCCGTGTTTTAAGCAGTGCGAATGGAGATATTCATTTCAAGATACCTGGCTCACCAGACGGTTCGCCTCCTAAAAGAATGATTACCTTGGACGTTAAGGGCTTTGGCCGCGGCAAGATTAATCTGACGTCTGAAGCAGCATTAACGGGGAGTGACATGGTGGTTAATTATCAGACCAGAACCATTGAGTTCAGTGAGCCTATCGAAATTACAACGCTCACTCAGCCAGGACAAAGATACTCTGAAACCTCGTACATGACACCCGTGACAGGAGCAGGAGAATGAAAACCATCGCATTTACGATACTGCTTTTTTTGTCTGAGTTGGCTTTGGCGACGAATCTGAGGGGGAGGGTGGATATTCGTCATCCCTATACCGGCGACCTTTTCCCAGCGTCGGGAGCGACGGTCGAACTTATCGTGTTTACTAACTTTGGCCCTCAACTGGTTTACACCTATTTCACCGGCTCAGATGGTATGTATTACATGCCCAGTATAATACCGGGAAATTACATTCTCCGTATTAATGGCTATCTGGACTATCAGATTCAGGTAGTGAATATGCCTTATCAGGATTTACAACCGGTGTTGATGCAATAAAAAAAGCGGCATCCATGCCGCTTCAAGGGTGCTGAACAAGGGGAGTGTTCAACTAACGTTGGCATCAGCTGCCGGATCTTTTACCTCAACTTCCGCTTTTTCAAAAAAGCTCTTCTCAAAGGCATCGGTTAACAGAGCGTCATAGCGCTGCTTGTCGTACTCACGAATATTATCGGCTTCTTCCTGAGTAATAATATTCTGAGAAACAGCGCTGGAGAGGCGGGCATCGATGTTGTCTCCCGCGAGCTTTCCTCGGGACTCTGCTTTGTTGTATTTTCCCCACGCATCGTCAACCGTCAGCAGTTTCTGATACGTGCTTTCAACACGGCCGAAAGCGTCGCTTGGCTCAAGGTTGTTATGAATGAACTGACCAAATTTCTGACGCACAGGGTTGTCCTCCATGATCAGGTCACCGAGCGCACGAAGCTGATCGTCATCAGGCTTTCTCAGAATCCGACCGTATGGGAACGCCAGACGCTTAAATACTCCGGCGATGCCCGGAACCGTGAAGTTGTCGTAGAAGTCGAACAAGGCTTCCTGAGCTGTGTACAGAGCCTGATGCAATGAGGCACGGGCGTGTACTTTTTCAGCGGTACTTGCAGGCTGATTTTCGTAGTATTTAAGAATACTGCATGCGATAAACAGCTGGCTATGAACATCGCCTAAACGAGCACTCAGAAGTTCACGACGCTTAAGGTCGCCACCAAGAACACCCAGCGCAAGGTCTGCTGAAGAGGCCAGTGCAGCACTCATGCGGTCGATGCGCTGGTACCACTCTTTGGTAAAGCTGTCCGCTTTCTCTGGTGCATTTGCCAGACGATTGCCACTGAGCCCAAGCACGAATGCGCGCATGGTACGGCTGATGCTGTTGCCAGCGAGTGCAAAGAACAGGCGGTCGAAATCTTTTAGCCCCTGCTTCTTATCATCGGTCTGCAGTGTCTGAATAACGTCGAACAGGTAAGGGTGGCAACGCATCGACCCCTGGCCGAAAATCATCAACGAGCGGGTCAGAATATTCGCCCCTTCCACTGTGATCGCGATAGGCACACTCTGATAAGGCAGTGCCATGAAGTTACGAGGCCCTAACTGAATGGCGCGGCCACCGGCGACATCCATACCGTGATTGATCAGAGTACGCATCATTTCTGTAGCGTGGTACTTGGCCATGGCCGTAATCACCGACGGGGTGCCAGACTCGAGGCTCTTCGTCACAAGGTGACGCATCGCTTCGAGCGTGTAGCCGAGAATAGCGATCTGCGATGTCGCTTCCTGCACACCTTCAAATTTACCGACCTCCGTCTTGAACTGGCGACGGATTTTGCCGAACGCACCGGTCATACGATAGCCAACTTCGCCACTTGCGGTAGCCAGAGCAGGAAGTGAAACGCCTCGACCTGCACCCAGGCATTCAATCAGCATACGCCAACCCTTACCGGCCATTTCAGGGCCACCGATGATCCAGTCAACCGGGATGAACACATCTTCGCCGTTAATCGGCCCATTCATGAATGGCGCACCGGGGTAGTGACGACGACCGATTTCAACGCCCTCGTGATCAGCCGGAATCAGGGCACAGGTAATGCCGTAATCCTGAGTATCAGGGTCACCCAGCAGGCCGTCCGGATCACGCAGCTTAAATGCCAGGCCAATTACCGTTGCCACCGGCGCAAGTGTAATCCAGCGTTTGGCAAAGTTGAGGCGAATACCAAGTACTTCTTTACCGTCATGCTCGCCCTTACAAACGATACCCAGATCGGGGATCGCACCTGCGTCAGATCCTACTTCCGGGCCTGTCAGACCAAAGCATGGAATCTCGGTGCCTTTGGCAAGTCCGGGCAACCAGCGCTTTTTCTGCTCGTCAGTACCGTATTTTGCAAGCAGTTCGCCTGGGCCGAGTGAATTGGGAACCATCGCCGTTACTGCACCCGTGATGGAGCGGGATGCGATTTTGCTCATGATGCGGCTTTGAGCATACGGTGAGAAGTGCTTACCGCCGTACTCTTCTGGAATGATCAGGCTGAAGAAGCCTTTGTCTTTCAGAAACTGCCAGGCCTCTGGTGGCAGATCTTTGCGGTAGTGATGGATTTCCCACTCATCCAACATGCCGCAGAGCTCTTCAACTTCGTTGTCAATAAACGACTGTTCTTTCTTGGTCAGCGTCGGCATGGTGATCGAAGAGAATTTCTCCCAATCAGGCTTCCCCTGAAACAGGTCGGCGTCCCACCATGTTGTGCCAGCTTCGAGAGCCTCGCTCTCGGTCTGGCTCATCTGGGGCATGACGCCTGAAATGGTTTTGTAGGCCGATTTTGTCAGCACGGCCCTGCGCAACTGCGGCACGTTCAGCACAGCGAGAACGCCTGCGAGCAGTACCAGAGTGACAGGGTGAACCATGGCTGGTGTGATCAAGCCAGTGGTTAACCAGACGGCAGTGAATATTGCAGAGCCGATCAACAGCCCCGGGTTGAAATACATGACTGCGGCGAATGCCACTAAGACGCTGAGGAGGGTAATAAGAAACATCCCGATCTCCGAAAGTTAATATCAATACAAAACCTATACAAGAATTAATTTAATGTAAAGGATTGTGTTGATTGACAAGTTAATCTGGCACAGACATGCTCATCCGCCCCGATTCACTGCAGGCTCGCACTGCAATAGTTATAGGTACGACGGTATGGATAAGATGGAGTTCACTTCTGAAGAGAAGGCGCAGATGGTACAAAAGGTGAAAATGTACTTCCGCGAGGAGCTGGATCAGGAATTGGGTGGCTTTCAGGCGGAGTTTCTGATTGATTTCTTCGCAGAAGAAATGGGTGGTTTTTTCTATAACCGGGCGCTGTACGATGCAGAAACCGTTATGTCTGAAAAACTTCGCGATATCTCAGATGAGTTGATGCAGCTGGAGAAAGCTGTCCGGTGAGCAGAGCAGCCTCAGTAGTTAACAAACCAGTATTTATCCCAGGCCATAAGCACTTTTTCGGGATATTTGGTTTTACCCAGACTGCCGTTGTAGCGAGCAAGGGCGCGAATCAGGTTCCCTTTTTCGCGGTCAAGATAATGTTTGAGGATCGTACATCCGTAGCGCAGATTTGTGCGTGTATCCATGAGATTGTCTTCAGTTCTGCCGAGCTCATTCTTCCAGAACGGCATCACCTGCATATATCCCTGGGCTCCGACATAGCTCAGGGCAAAGCGGTCGAACGCACTTTCAACCTGAATAACAGAGAGAACCAGCTCAGGCTGTAGACCGGCTCTGGTTGCCTCCTGGTGCACCATGCGCAGTAAATCAAGGCGGATCTTGTCGTCGCGCATGTTCCGGTAACGCTTCAGTCGGCCTGACATGTCCATCAGCCAGACCTGAGCATCGAACTGGTCACCAAAGGAATCGGAAGCATTGACGGCTTCCATCAGGGCTGATCTTAACTCCGGGTCAGGGTCGGCACTGGTCATCGCTGCAGAGGGAAGTGCCAGCACCATCAGTACAGTAATACCGCACCCGAGCAATCGGGAGCGGTATTTACGGCAGGCGTACTGGCAGGGGATCATCCGAGTTTGATCCGCTCTTTCAGAACATTGAGCACGTTGTCAGCTGCGATCTCTTCTTTTTCATCAGCACTGCGGTGCTTGTACTCCAGGGCACCGGCTTCGAGACCACGATCACTGATTACTACCCGGTGAGGAATACCCATCAGCTCCATGTCGGCAAACTTCACACCAGGGCTGGTCTTTTTATCGCGGTCATCCATATACACTTCAAAACCGGCTTCGGTCAGCTCGTTATAAAGCTTCTCAGCCGCTTCTTTCACGGCCTCAGACTTGTGCATGTTCATCGGCACAATGCCCACATGGAAAGGAGCGATAGCGTCTGGCCAGATGATGCCGTTGTCGTCGTTGTTCTGTTCAATCGCAGCAGCAACAACCCGACTCACACCGATACCATAGCAACCCATCATCATGACACGATCTTTGCCGTTTTCATCCAGTACAGTCGCTTTCAGCGCTTCAGAGTATTTCGTACCCAGCTGGAAGATATGTCCCACTTCAATACCACGTTTGATATCGAGCGTACCATTACCACACGGGCTTGGATCACCAGCAACGACATTACGCAGGTCAGCGATCGTGCCTTCTTCGAAGTCGCGATCCCAGTTTGCGCCCGTAAAGTGCGCATCGGTTTCGTTTGCGCCGCATACAAAATCCGCCATGTGTGCGGCAGACCTGTCTACATAAACGCGGGCTGAGAGACCGCGAGGGCCTATGAAACCAGCAACGCCGCCAATTTTCTGGACTTCTTCAGCGCTGGCAAACTGCAGCGGGCTGAGAACGCCCGGAAGTTTTTCGGCTTTGATCTCATTCAGCTGATGATCACCACGGAGGAAAAGCACCACTGGCTCACCGGCTTCGCCTTCTTCTGCGTCTTCCGCTTCGCTGGTACCGCGCACGACGATGGCTTTCAGCACATCACTGGTGGCAACGTTTAGCAAAGCGGCGACGTCTTCGATGCTCGTGACGTCTGGGGTTGATACTTTCTCAAGTTCTTTCGATGCAGCAGGACGTTCGCCAGCAGGAGCAAGCGCTTCAGCTAGCTCAACGTTTGCCGCGTAGTCAGAGCTGTCAGAGAAGGCGATGTCATCTTCACCGGACTCTGCCAGTACGTGGAATTCGTGCGATGACGCCCCACCAATAGAACCTGTGTCGGCCAGCACCGGACGGAAATCAAGGCCGAGACGGTTGAAAATGCGGGTGTATGCTTCGTGCATTCGCTCGTAAGTTTCCTGCAGGCTTTCTTCGTTGGCGTGGAAGGAATAGCCATCTTTCATCATGAACTCGCGGGCACGCATGACACCAAAGCGAGGGCGGGTCTCATCGCGGAACTTGGTCTGAACCTGATACAGGTTCATCGGTAATTGCTTGTAGCTGCTGAGGTTATTACGAGCGATGTCTGTGACCACTTCTTCAGCGGTCGGGCCGTAGCAGAACTCCCGGTTATGGCGGTCTTTGAGGCGCATCAGCTCACCGCCGTACTGGTACCAACGGCCAGATTCTTCCCACAGCTCAGCTGGCTGGACCGTAGGCATCAGAATCTCTTGTGCGCCAGCACGGTCCATTTCTTCCCGAACGATATTTTCGACTTTGCGTAAGGTGCGAAGGCCCAGCGGCATCCAGGTATAGAGGCCTGCAGCCAGTTTGCGGATCATGCCGGAGCGGAGCATCAGCTTATGGCTGACAACAACCGCATCAGCTGGGGTTTCTTTTTCGGTCGCAATAAGAAATTGAGTAGCGCGCATAGAGACAGTAGGCCATCGGGTCATTAATTAGTGCACGTATTCTAAAGCATGTACCGCTCCTGTATAAGCCCTTTAGTAAGTCCGTTTGCATCGGAGCCGCCGTAAAGGCTGATCACGACCAAGCCTTTAGTCGGACTGTCATGTATGACTTTCTATTGTATGATTTGTGAACAGAATCAAGAAAGACTGAGTATTTCGCCTGATTCACAAGTGCGGCCGTTGTGTCATTCTGCGTCTGTGAGATAATCCAATAAACACGGACGTGTATAAGAAGACGTTGGAAACCCGGAGAGATCATTATTGAGTAATGAACCAGAGATCGCCGAACTCCCCACAGCTGAAGCGTGCATTCGCAATCAGCGCCCGATACTGGACGTACTAGGCAAGTACGCCCCAGAAAATGCCTTCATCCTCGAAGTGGGAAGTGGCACAGGCCAGCACGCTGCGTACATGACCGCCAACCTGCCAGGAATCCGCTGGCAACCTACCGAATTGAAAGAGCGTCTTGAAGATATCCGTCAATGGCGTAAGCATGCCGCACAGAAAGGTTTTCTTGATCCACTCGAACTCAATGTCGAGCAGGATATCTGGCCTGCGCGAGACGCCGATGTGGTCTTCAGTGCGAACGTTGTGCATTTTGTTAGTTGGCCGGAAGTCGAAAAGATGTTCCGGGGTATCAGCCGGGTGCTGAAAGCAGGTGGCCTGCTGCTTTTATATGGTCCGTACAATTATGACGGCCAATACACCAGTCAGGGCAATGTCGATCTGGATCAGTGGCTACGGGAGAGAAATCCCGATAGCGGAATCAAAGACTTTGAACAGATCCTGCTTCTTGCTCGTCAGTTCCATCTGTATCTCAGAGCAGATGAGGAAATGCCTGCCAATAACCGAACCCTGGTGTTCCAGAAAGCCGAAACCGGCGAGTGATTCAGCCTTTATGACTAAACACCTCGAAACCTGTCCGTGGGCGCAGGGCGAACTCTACGTTGAGTATCACGATACAGAGTGGGGCAACCCCTGTTACGATGATCACCGTCTTTTTGAAAAGCTCTGCCTTGAAGGCCAGCAGGCCGGATTGAGCTGGATAACCGTTCTGAAGAAACGACCAAACTACCGGCAGCGTTTTTATAACTTCGATCCCGCTCTGGTCGCTGCAATGACGGACGACGAGATTGAAGATTGCCTGCTCGACGCCGGTCTTATCAGGCATAGTGGCAAGCTTGAAGCCATCCGTAAAAATGCTCGTGCCTGGGTTGCAGCTGAAAAGGACGGAATCAACTGGAGCGAGTGGCTATGGTCGTTTGTCGGCGGGTCGCCCGTCATAAATCGCTACGCAGAATTGAAAGATTGCCCGGCTCAGACTGAAGAGTCAAAAGCGATGAGCAAGGCACTGAAAAAACTTGGCTTCGGCTTTGTCGGCCCGACGACCTGTTACGCTTTTATGCAGAGTATGGGCATGGTGAACGATCATCTGACCAGTTGCCCCTTGCATCCTGATAACGCCTGATGCTTAGTCGCTTGTCTGCGACTCATTTCTCTTACCGGAGATGATCAAGGCGCTGACCCCTCTTGGTCTGTGAAGTTCAAGTCTGTCCCTACGCCTTTTTCATCGATGATTCGACAGGTAGGCAAATATCCATGTCTTGGCCGGGCGTCGTCCGTTGAAGAAACGGAATTTCTGAAGCAACCAGGCTCGGGGTTTTGAGTCTCTTTTCCATTGCAGAGGAACTGACTGGTGTATGAAGACTCAGACAGTGCGATGGGTTACGACAGGGTAATAATGGTGAACAGAGAGAATAAAATGATAGATGCTGTGTTCAGATTTGTGTCGCGTCTGTGTGTTGCTTTTGTGGCGTCAGTTCTAATGTTTTCTCAACTTAGTGCTGCCGAAGGTTCTCCCTGGTCCTGGGGCGTTGGTGTGGTTGGTTCCGAGGATGTCTATCGCGACTTTAATAGCCGGGTCATACCTGTTCCTCTGATCATTTATCGTGGTGATCGACTTAACCTCTATGGTCCGTACGCAACTTATGATGTGTATCGCCCGGGGGACGTCACTGCGTCTCTGATATTAAGCCCGGTGTTTGCTGGCTACAGCGAAGGCGATAGCCCTGTCTTTGATGGAATGGATGACCGAGGTTACTCTATGGCTGGAGGCGTGGGCGTTGCCTATCGTCCCGGACAATGGCATTTCAGCGTCAATGCCATTCACGACCTGCTTGGCGTTTACTCTGGGTATGAAACTGCGGCCCGGGCATCATACGTAATACCTGCCGGCTCGGTATTTGTAGAACCCGGTATCGGTGTTGAGTATCAGAGCAGAGATTATGTCGATTATTACTACGGTGTAACAGAAGCAGAGGCTCGTTCCTGGCGTCCTGCCTATGCACCCGCAGGGTCCACTAACCCAGAAATCAGTATTGCCTTTTTCACTCGAAGCCTGGGTGGCGGAACGACCCGACTTCAGCTGACTCATACGACGTATGGCAAAGAAATTTCCAACAGCCCACTGACCGATGCAGAGCAGTCGCTTGGCGTAAATCTCTCATTCGGTCGAATGTTCTGAGAGGTTATACAGTAACAAAAGGCGATACTTCTGGAGGATTGTGCAAGAAACAGATTGTTTCAGACATGTCCTCGTACTCGCTGTACCCTTACACTGTCTATCGAAATCTGATGAAACCCAGACTCTAAGGAGCGCTCATGAAAACTGTTGGTTACGCAGCACACAACTCAGATGCAGAAATGGTTCCGTATCACTTTGAACGTCGTGCACTGCGCGCAAACGATGTTGCGATTGAAATTCTGTTCAGCGGTATCTGTCACTCCGACCTGCACACAGTGAACGGCGACTGGGGGCCTCAGCCTTACCCTCTGGTTCCTGGCCACGAAATCGTCGGGCGTGTCATTGAGGTAGGTTCAGACGTTAAAAACTACAAGGTGGGTGATAACGTTGGCGTAGGCTGCATGGTCGACAGCTGCCAGGAGTGCGACCAGTGCCACGGTCACGAAGAACAGTACTGCCGTGTTGGCATGACTCCTACTTACGGTGCTCCTGATCGTATTGATGGCACGATTACCCAAGGGGGCTACTCTAAGCACATTGTCGTTCGTGAAGAGTTTGTCCTGAGCATTCCGGATACCCTGGATATGTCTAAAGCCGCTCCAATTTTGTGTGCTGGTATCACGACTTTCTCGCCGCTGCGCACCTGGGGTGTAAAAGAAGGGAGCCGAGTTGGTGTGATTGGCCTGGGTGGTCTTGGGCATATGGCAGTGAAGCTCGCCGTCGCCATGGGTGCGGAAGTCACGGTACTCAGCCGTTCCAACAAGAAAGAAGCGGACGCTAAAGAGCTGGGTGCAACCGGTGTACTGGCATCCACAGACAAAGACGCGATGAAAAAAGCGACAGCCTCTTTTGATCTGATTATCGACACTGTACCTGTAAAGCATGATGTGACTGTTTACGCGCCCCTGCTCGACATTGACGGCACACTGGTTATTGTTGGTCAGGTCGGTCCTATGGAGGAGTTCATGTCAGTACCTATGATTATGGGACGTCGTCGTGTGGCTGGTTCCCTGATTGGCGGTATTAAAGAAACTCAGGAAGTGCTCGACTTCTGCGGTAAACATAACATTCATCCCGAATGTGAGATTATTCGCCCGGATGAAGTGAACGACGCCTTTGACGTTATGGCTAAAGGTGATATCTCTCATCGTTATGTGATGGACATGTCGTCACTTACTGTAGAAGGCTGATTTACAGCAGTGAGATATCAAAAACACCCCGCTTGTCGGGGTGTTTTTTTTCGCGTCGTGATAATGTGAACAAACACAGAACAGAGATACAAAACATAGAACACAGGAGCTATGACAATGATTGACCCGAATGAAGAGTATTGGGGGATGCCGGTCAATACCTATTGCACTATGATTCATCTCAGTCAGTTGAGCAGTATTCTTGTTCCTGGGCTGGGTTTGATATTACCCATCGTTATGTGGCTCATGAATAAAGATAAGAATGAGCAGATAGATCGTCATGGTAAGGTGACCGCTAATTGGTTACTGAGCCTGGTAATCTACTCTGTCGTCTGTTTTATCCTATGGATCTTTGTCATTGGTGCATTGGCCTTTTTTGTTCTGGGCATCATGAATCTGGTATTCGCTATCATTGCTGCCGTCAAAGCTAATAACGGCGAGCTTTGGATTTACCCAATGAGCATCACCTTTTTCAAACCCTGAACACGTTGGTGCATAAAATGGGCGTCGGATGAATATGCTGGTGTGTGTTTTTGTATTCTCTGCTCACACTAGCGAGAGCCCCAAAGGTCTGGGGCCTTCAATGGTCAGAAAAAGCAGCTTCCCTTTGTAAGGGTATGGAACCCAGAATATCAGCCAATCTCAGTAATCAGTTTGAATGGCCGGTATTTTTCTATATTGCCTGCCTGGTCCTGATGATGAAGGCGCTGGACAGCAATATCGTTTCTATTGCTTTGGCCTGGGTATTTATTCTCGGGCGCGTGATTCACCGTGGCGTTCAGATTCTGACGAACAATGTTCGCCTTAGAGGCCTTGTATTTACCATCAATTTTCTGGCTGTGCTGGCCATGCGGTGCCTACTTATTTTGGCTCTCTGATCTCAGAATTTCGGAATCTCAGCTCAAAAAAAAGCCCCAGGCCTTGCGGGGTGGGGCGAGTCCTAAAGTTCGCTTTTCAGCATTGGACCAACAGCTTACTTGGGAATCCGGCTTGCGCCGGTATGCTCACGCCACGGCTTCGCCGTGGGCCTGAACCTGGTTGCGGGCAGCGAACGCCGCCACTTCGCCAACGATGATCAGCGCAGGGCCTGCACCGGAATATCGCTCAGCTAAAAAAGGCAGATCCATCAGTACACCCGTATGTACTTCCTGATCTGGTAATGTCCCGTTAGCAATCAGAGCGACAGGTGTAGAATCTGACAGCCCCTCACTTAACAGGCTCGCTGTGATCATCCCTGCCTGTTTAACGCCCATATAAAATACTCGGGTAGGGCTTTGGCTTTTCTGATACTCACCGAATTGACTGTGACCGCTATCCAGCATCAAAGCATTTCCGTATTGGCGATGAGTCAGTGGTATTTTGGCGGCGGCAGCGCAGCCGCCAGCGGCGGTAATTCCGGGAACAATATCAACTTCGATACCGTGCTTCTGGAGATATTCCAGCTCTTCACCTCCCCGACCAAAAATAAACGGATCACCGCCTTTAAGGCGAACTACGCGGGCGTATTTACGAGCGCTGGTGAGCAGAAGTTTCTGAATGTCGACTTGAGTCATCTTGTGCGCACCGCAGCGCTTTCCGACATGAATCCGTGTGCACTTCTTCGGCAGCATATCGAGAATTTCATCAGAAATCAGACTGTCATATAGCACAATGTCTGCCTGACTGATCACTCTCATTGCCTTTATCGTCAGCAGCTCAGGATCACCGGGACCACCGCCTACGAGCCAGACTTTACCGGGTTGCTTCTGTGTATTTTTCATTGTCTTACTCCACAGCCTCTGCGGGCTGGTATTTCGCAATAAGAGATTTCAGCTCTGGTATACAAGAGCCGCAGTTCGTGCCGCATTTGAGCTGACCGCCCAGTTCATCTGCACTGGTACAGCCATCGGCAATCGCTTTGTTGATCGTATTTTCACCGACCTGAAAACAGGAGCAGATAATGGCTCCTTTATCTTCCACTTTGCCAAGAGGGCGGCCAGCAAGGATGGCTCGGCGGTCTTGCATTGACAGCTCTTTCTGACCAAACGTGTCGATCAACCACTGTCGACTGCTGAAGTCATAATCCTGATGTATAAAGAGAACCGCTTTGAGTTGGTTACCCTCAACCAGGCACAGGCGATAATGCAGGTTCGCGGGGTCACTGAACATCACCCAGTTATCGGACTCAAACTGGTTTCTGACTGAGCTGATGAATTCAACCGGATCGTTTTGCCCACTAATTTCGTACATGTGGCCAGTATCTGTAACGTTGTAAACCCAGTAATCGGTATCAAGGCTGCCCAGGTCTTTATTCGTCAGTAGAAAGCCTTCCCACTCGGTTGGAAATATAGTCGCTTCAACATCAGTGATCTTAAGGGCAGGCTGACCAGAAATTGGATCATGATCTTTGTTGATCAGAGTACCCATGCGGGCTTTGCTGGCGTAGCGACTGGTCCAGTGCATGGGAACAAAAACTTCGCCCTTACGCTGCGCCATATCACTGCGGACATGAGCGCGTACGATAATCTCTCCGAGGTTACTCCAGAGTCTGACCAGCTTGTTGTCCCTGATGCCGAGACGCATCGCATCTTCAGGGTGAAAGTCCGCATAAGGTTCAGCAATGTGTCGGGCCAGAACAGGCGCTTTCGCGGTTCTGGTCATGGTATGCCAGTGGTCACGTACTCGCCCCGTATTCATGCTCAGACCTGTTTCTGATGCCGCGGGCGGCACTGCAATGACAGGAATGAATTTCGCTTTTCCTGATTCAGTATAGAAATATCCATCGTCGTAAAAACGTGCACGGCCAGAAGGGTAGTTATCATTAACCGGCCATTGAATCGGAGCGAGTGCATCGTATTGTTCGCGGCTTAAATTGGTCAGGCCGCTGAGATCAAAGTCCCGCGTGCCTTTGTTCTCAAACATGGAAAGCCGCGCGTGCTCGTCAAAAATATCGGCCGGATGCTCGTACGGAAATTCTTTCTCGAAACCCAGTCGACGCGCAACCTGAGTAATTATCCACCAGTCAGGGCGTGCTTCGCCTGGAGCAGGGAGGAAGCCTCTCTGACGCGATATACGGCGCTCAGAGTTTGTGACAGTACCGTTCTTTTCACCCCAGCTGGCAGCGGGCAGCAGTACATGAGCAGCCGCGGTTGTATCGGTGTTTGCCATGCAATCTGAGACGACAACCAGCTCACAGTGTTTCATGGCTTCTTTAACATCATCAGCATCAGGCATACTGACCAGCGGGTTGGTGGACATAATCCACAGGAACTTTATTTTGCCGCTTTTGACTTCGTTGAACAGATCGACCGCTTTTAAGCCCGGCTTTTCTGCAATACGAGGTGACTGCCAGAAACGACGTACGCGGTCTCTATCGGCGGGGGAGAAGTCCATATGCGCAGCCAGCTGGTTGGCCAGACCTCCGACTTCCCGCCCACCCATTGCATTCGGCTGCCCTGTAATTGAGAACGGGCAGGCACCCGGCTTACCAATACGACCGGTGGCGAGGTGAAGGTTGATAATGCTGTTTGCTTTATCAGTTCCATCGACGCTCTGGTTCACCCCTTGAGAATAAAAGGTCACCGTTTTCGGCGTATCGCGAAACCAGGCGAAGAAGGTTTCCAGGTCCTGCTGGCTGACATCAGTAATATCAGCGAGTGAAGAAAAATCAGCGGCTGCTTGTGATGCGGCATCAAGTGCTGCGCTGATGTTTTCAGAACACTGCTCAATAAAGTGTGTGTCCAGTGCGTTCTGTTGGTGTAAGTAGGTCAGCAGCGCATTAAATAGCGAAGTATCGGAACCCGGCTTTATTGGCAGATGCAGGTCTGCAATGTCACAGGTTGCTGTTTTACGAGGGTCGATCACAACAACCTTCATATCCGGGCGAGCTTTCTTTGCCGCAGCCATACGTTGGAACAGAATAGGGTGGGCCCAGGCGGCATTGCTTCCGGTGATCACCAGAAGGTCAGCCTGTTCCAGGTCTTCGTAGCAGCCCGGTACGGTATCACTGCCAATAGACCGTTTGTAAGAAGCAACAGCCGACGCCATACACAGACGCGAATTGGTATCCATATTCGCACTGCCTATAAAGCCCTTCATCAACTTGTTGGCGACGTAATAATCTTCTGTGAGAAGCTGGCCTGACCCGTAGAACGCAACCGCTTCCGGGCCATGGGTAGAGACTACCTGGCGGATCTTATCGGCGACCAGGTTCAGTGCGGTATCCCAATCAGCTGCCTGGCCATTCATTGTCGGGTGTAGCAAACGGTCGGTTTGATCCAGAGTATCGTGCAGCGCAGATCCCTTAACGCATAGACGCCCGAAATTTGCTGGGTGCGACTTCATTCCAGCGACAGGCGCAATATCCTTCTCGTCGACAGAAATATCCACACCACATCCTACTCCGCAGTATGGACATGTTGTCTGAACCTGTAGCTTTTTATGACTCATAGGGCTATCCACATAGTTGGCTTGCTACTCTCAAGCCTTTTCGTGAGCAAAAAAAAACGCCCGCGGAGTTACCCGCGAGCGCCAATGCTCATAAACACAACACAAAACGACGACACCAACGTTGGTGTCTGGACCGCTGAATCTGGCTCCCTGCCAATGCACAAGGTCTTAGTAATGAGTAAACAAAAAGAGTGCCAACTCTGAGATGCTAGTCATTTATTCATACTCAGACCCGCCTCAACGCCCGTGGCAACTGAGCCTGGTGATATGTGAGCAGAATCGGCCGGCCCGTTTTCAGAAGTTGATTCGGTAAGTCACTGGTGACCTTGTATCTTATTTGCCTTTTTGGGGTGCAATAAAACTGTAATGAGCACTCTTCTGGTGCGAAAAGTGGAGTCTGATCACTTTTTCTCTGTGGTTCTGATACTCCCAGCCCACCGACAGGCAGGCTGAAAACCAGACGCGACGGCCTGCCATTGCATCTGGCGGTTCTGGATACCGCTTTGGCACTCATATTGCTAAAGCCTATTCGATACTGTTTGCTGCAACGGCGTAGCGGGTAAGTAGAGCAACGATGCACTTATTTAAGGAGACAAGAAGAATGTCTGAATAAGAGAGAGTCATCGCCATGAGTAAGAAGCGCATCATAGTTGTTGGTAACGGTATGGTTGGCCACAACTTCCTCGCCACTATGGCCGAATCTGAGAAAGCCTCAGAATTCGAATTAATCACCTTTTCCGAAGAACCTCGCCTTGCGTACGACCGCGTACAGCTGAGCAAATACTTTTCAGGGGCGACCGCCGCTGACCTGGCACTCACCACAGAATCTGAATACGACGATTCCGGTATTACCTATTTAAAGAATGAGAAAGTTGTCGAAATTGACGCCGACAACAAAACCATTACGACCTCAACCGGGCGTATAGAAGGATACGACAAACTGGTGCTGGCAACGGGTTCCTATCCATTTGTTCCACCGATTCCGGGTAAGGATCAGGATCACTGCCTTGTTTATCGTACGATTGAAGATCTTGAAGCAATTTCTGCGTCCGCTGAAGTATCCAAAACGGGTGTTGTTGTTGGTGGCGGTCTGCTTGGCCTTGAGGCAGCAAATGCACTTAAAGAAGCCGGCCTTGATACCCACGTTGTTGAATTTGCTCCGCGCTTAATGGCCGTGCAGCTCGATGAAGGCGGCGGTAATCTGCTGCGACATAAAATCGAATCTCTGGGTGTGTCAGTACACACTGAAAAAAACACCAAAGAAATTGTCGCCGGCGAAGAATGCCGCTATCGCATGAACTTTGCCGACGGCTCACACCTTGAAACAGATATGATTCTGTTCTCTGCAGGTATTCGCCCTCAGGATGAACTTGCGCGACAGTTCGGCATCGACGTCGGCGAACGCGGCGGTATTGTCATTAACGATTATTGTCAGACCTCAGAAGAAGACATCTATGCAATTGGCGAATGTGCGCTCTGGGACAGTAAAATTTTCGGTCTGGTCGCACCGGGCTACCAGATGGCAAAAGTCACAGCGGCTCACATCACAGACACCCTGGTAAATCTGAAAACCCCGGAACTTGCTTTTAAGGGTGCTGATATGAGCACCAAGCTTAAGCTGCTGGGCGTGGATGTCGCATCGATAGGTGATGCGCATGGCCATACGGCGGGTTCTCAGTCGTTTGTATTCAGTGACGACATCGAAGAAGTCTACAAGCGACTTATTGTTTCTGCCGACGGTAAAAAACTGCTTGGCGCCGTGCTGGTGGGTGAAACTGAATCCTACGGTACTTTGCTGCAACTCATGCTTAACGATATGGATATCCCGGGTAATCCAGCTGCACTTATTCTGCCAGCACTGGGTGACGAAGCGCCTGCAGGCCTGGGGGTAACTGCATTACCCGACACGGCTCAGATCTGTTCATGCTACGACGTATCAAAGGGTGACATTGCTGCTGCGGTACAAGGTGGCTGCTGCACCATGGGAGACATTAAAGGTGCGACCAAAGCGACCTCGGGTTGCGGTGGTTGTGCTGCCCTGACCAAGCAGGTAATGGATGCCGAGCTGGAAGCTCTGGGTGTAGAGGTCAATAATGATCTGTGCGAACACTTTGCCTACACCCGTGCTGAGCTGGCAGACATTATTCGAGTGAAAGGCTACGCCAGCTTTAAGGATGTATTGCAGGGGCACGGCAAAGGACACGGTTGTGAGATCTGTAAGCCGACCATTGGTTCTATTCTGGCTTCGTACAAGAACGAGTATGTTCTGAAAGATGATCTGATGCCGCTGCAGGACACCAACGATATTTTCCTCGGCAATATGCAAAAAGACGGTACTTACTCTGTCGTACCGCGCGTACCGGGGGGTGAGATTACCCCTGATAAACTGATTGCCATTGGTGAGATCGCTAAAGAGTTTGATCTCTATACCAAAATTACTGGTGGGCAGCGTATCGATTTATTTGGTGCACAACTCCACGAGTTGCCGAAAATCTGGGAGAAGCTGATTGCCGCTGGCCTTGAAACCGGGCATGCCTACGGTAAAGCACTTCGTACCGTGAAATCCTGTGTAGGAAGCACCTGGTGCCGTTACGGTGTGCTCGATTCTGTCTCCATGGCTGTCGCTCTTGAGCATCGCTACAAAGGACTGCGCGCACCACACAAAATTAAGTTCGGTGTTTCTGGTTGTACACGCGAGTGTGCCGAAGCCCAATCAAAAGACATTGGTGTCATTGCGACTGAAAGCGGTTGGAATCTGTATGTCTGCGGTAATGGTGGTATGCGACCTCGTCATGCTGATCTGTTTGCGACAGATCTGGACGATGAAACCCTGATCAAATATATCGACCGCGTATTGATGTTCTATGTACGTACAGCAGATCGCCTGCAGCGTACATCTGTATGGCTGGAAAACCTTGAAGGTGGTCTCGACTATCTGCGTGAAGTCGTTATCGATGACAAGCTGGATATCTGTGGTGAGCTTGAAAATGACATGACTCGTGTTGTGGGTACTTACCAGTGTGAGTGGAAAACTACGGTTGAATCCCCAGAGAAGCTCAAGCGCTTCAGTCACTTTATTAATGCTGCTGAAGAAGACAACAACCTTCTCTATGTGCGTGAACGCGGACAGCGGCGCCCGGCGACTGATAACGAGCGTATCGAACTGGTTGAGTTAACGGCAGAGAAGCACTGATCTCTGGCAGACCTTAATAGAATTAAAGCATGCAGCAACGGCTGCATGCAGGAGAAAAATGATGACTGACTGGACAAATATTTGTTCTCTTGAAGATCTGGTTCCCGATACTGGCGTATGTGCGCTGGTAGAAGGAAAACAAGTAGCGATATTTCGCTTTGGTGATGGCGAGACGGTATACGCAATCAGTAACTACGATCCGTTCGGAAAGGCGAACGTACTGTCGCGCGGAATTCTGGGCTCGATAGGTGAGCGTCCTGTGGTAGCGTCTCCGCTTTATAAGCAGCACTTTGATCTTACTAGTGGCGAGTGCCTGGAAGATGATGCTGTGAAGCTGGAGCACTTCCCAGTGCGCATTGAGAACGGGATTGTACAGGTGAGTTCAGCCGCGTAAGCGGCTTTCTCGCTAATCGGATTGCTATATATCGTTACTAAGGCCATTTATGACCTCTGAAAAATTTAATATCTTCTCGTTCACAGGGAAGATGAAAGTCTTGCACCTGAGCTGGATTGCATTTTTTATTACCTTTGTCGTCTGGTTTAACCACGCGCCATTGTTAATGGCTATTGCAGATAGCCTGGGGCTGGCACCGTCAGAAATTAAGACGCTGCTGATTCTCAATGTTGCGTTAACGATTCCTGCCCGTGTCGTCATAGGAATGCTTACTGACCGGTTTGGGCCCCGGGTTGTATATTCATCTCTGCTGGCAGTGTGTTCAATTCCCTGCTTTATGTTCGCGTTTGCCGATAGCTTTGTGCAAGCCGCTGTAGCCCGTTTTATGTTGGGCTTCATCGGTGCTGGCTTTGTGATCGGCATTCGTATGGTGAGCGAATGGTTTCCTGCAAATGAACTGGGCACAGCCGAGGGCATTTACGGCGGTTGGGGGAACTTCGGTTCCGCAGCAGCAGCTTTCACATTGCCTGCGGTTGCTTTGTGGTTCGGTGGTGAAGACGGCTGGCGTTATGCCATCGCTGTAACGGGGGCGATGAGCCTGCTGTTCAGTGTCGTGTACTACATGAATGTCTCTGATACGCCGAAAGGATCGACTTACTTTAAGCCGAAAAATATTGGTGCGATGGAAGTGACCAGCAAAGGCGATTTCTTCTTCCTGCTGTTCATGAAGATTCCTATGTACGCAGCGCTGGCGCTGTTGACGTGGAAGCTGTCTCCGAACGGTGTTGGTCTTCTGACAGAAACCACGGCGGTCTTCTGTTATGTCGGTCTGGCTCTGCTGTTCATCTACGAGGTAAGCCAGGTTTGGAAGGTGAACAAAGAAATTTTTGAAAAGCCGGTTCCGGAAATGCACCAGTACAAGTTTAAGCAGGTAGCTGTTCTGAACGTACTCTACTTCGCAACCTTCGGTTCTGAACTGGCGGTTGTTTCTATGCTGCCACTTTTCTTTGCTGAAACTTTCACCCTGGACCCTGTTATGGCCGGTATGGTTGCGTCGGCTTACGCCTTCATGAATCTTATGTCCCGTCCGGGCGGCGGCTGGTTGTCTGATAAGTTCGGACGTAAGTCGACCTTGTTGATTCTGACAGCGGGTCTGGCTGTGGGTTATTTTATAATGTCTCTGGTTGATAGCAGCTGGCCACTCTGGCTCGCAGTTGTTGCTGCGATGGCGTGTTCGTTCTTTGTTCAGTCAGGTGAGGGTGCAGTATTCGCTGCAGTGCCTCTGATCAAGCGTCGTCTGACTGGTCAGATTGCGGGTATGACTGGAGCCTACGGCAACGTGGGTGCTGTTACTTATCTGACAGTGCTGTCGTTCGTCGATTATTCTGTCTTCTTTATGGTAATCGCGGCGACCGCCGTAGTAGGCTTTATTACTCTTCTGTTCATGGAAGAACCGAAAGGTCACATTGCTGAAGTCCGTGAAGACGGATCGGTTGAGATGATCAGTGTAAACTGATGGGTCTCGGTTCGGTAAAAAAGTGGCTCCGGCCACTTTTTTTATGGGAGAAAGAAAATGACGCCGCCAGGCAACGAACGTAACCTCGAAGTGACATTTGGAGGTTTTAGCTCTGCTGGGAACAAACCAGAAAATCAGGATGCTTTCGCAGCCTGGCAGCCGTCGACAAACAGTGCCCGTTATAAAGGAATTGCCTGTTGTATTGCAGACGGCGTGAGTTGTAGCGATAACGCCCAACAGGCAAGCACCACCAGTGTTACTCATTTTCTAAATGATTATTACAGCACGCCGGATAGTTGGGATGTAAAAACGGCAGCCGGAAAAGTGCTGAGCTCCCTCAATGCCTGGCTGTATCATCATGGACAGCAAGCGAGTGCGCGGCATAACTCTCTGGTAACAACTCTTAGCTCGGTCGTGCTTAAATCGAGCACTCTTCATGTCTTTCATGTGGGCGACTCGCGTGTATACCGCTTAAGAAACGGTTCTCTGGAATGCCTGACCCGCGATCATACTCATCAACATGGGAATGGTCAGGATTACCTCAGTCGCGCTATGGGCATGGACACTCACCTCGAGGTTGACTACCTGAACCAGCCGCTGGAAAGCGACGATGTTCTCCTTATGACGACAGATGGAGTTCACGGTTTTCTTACAGATAAGCGGATGCGCGACACTCTGATCAAGGAACTGACATCGCAGAGCACACAAATTCATTTCGAGAAATGTGCTCAATCTCTGGTTGATCAGGCGTTGAATAATGGCAGTAACGATAACCTGACCGCCATGATTATCCGGGTCGAAAGTCTGCCTGAAAAGAATATTGAGGAAACTCATCGGGTATTAACTGAGCGCGTTATTCCCCCCGTGTTGAATACCGGAGATTGTATTGATCATTACGAGGTTGAGCAGGTTGTCTATGCAGGAACCCGCAGTCATTTATACCGTGTACTGAACAGACGTAATCAGAAACGTTATGTGCTCAAGGCACCCTCGCTGAACTTTGAGGAAGACCTGGTCTATCTAGAGGGGTTTGTGCGTGAACAGTGGGTGGGGGCACGTGTTGATCATGCGAATGTTATGAAGATTCTACCGCCCGAACCACACGCTCGTTTTATGTATCATATCTGTGAGCTGATTGAAGGAGAGTCCCTGCGTCAGTGGATGAACGATCACCCACAACCGGAGTTAAGCAGTGTACGAAACATTATTGAGCAGATAGTGATGGCCCTGCGGGCGTTTCAACGCATGGGCATGGTACATCGCGATCTGAAACCCGAGAACGTCATGATCACCGCTCAGGGGCAGGTGAAACTGATTGATTTTGGTACGGTGCAAGTGAAGGGCCTGGCAGAAGTTACCAGTCCTGTGGAAGAAGACTGCCCGGTTGGCTCAGTAAATTATATTGCTCCTGAGTACGTTATGTACGGTACGGCGACAACTCAGAGTGATCTGTTCTCACTAGGAGTGATGGTGTATGAGATGCTTTGTGGAGAACAGCCTTTTCGTATGTCTCATATCCACAGAACGGGAGCACGATCTGTTTCCGAGTGGAAGTATCAACCGCTGCGGGAAGTACGCTCTGATATTCCTTTATGGCTGGATCTGGCTATCGAAAAATCTTGCCACCCTGATATTCGCGCCAGACATTCCGCACTGTCCGAATTCTGGACTGATCTGATAAAGCCGAATGAAGCTCTGGTGAGTACGTATTCTGGCAAGCCTCTGATCGAACGTCACGCGGATAAAGTATGGCCAGCAGTATCGGCCATACTTATGCTGGTGGTTATACTTCAGTCCTGGTTGCTATTGTCAGAGTAACCGGGCAGTCTTGAACAGAACCACTGACAAGGAAGGAACGGATGAAACACGAAAAGATGGATTACGTTGAGTTTGCAGCACGTGATCTTGAAGCAACCAAAACGTTTTTTAATCAGGTATTTCACTGGCAGTTCACCGATTATGGTGAGTCGTACACAGCGTTCGACTTTCAGGGGTTAATGGGCGGTTTCTATCAGGCTGAGTTAGCCTCTGACCCCGCCCGAGGTGGTGCATTGCTGGTGTTTTATAGCCGCAATATAGAAAACACCATGAGTAAGGTCAGTGCTGCTGGCGGTGAAATCGTGCGCCCGGTTTTTGAGTTTCCAGGAGGGAAGCGTTTCCATTTCCGTGAGCCCAGTGGGAATGAGTTCGCAGTCTGGTCTGATCACTGATCAGGCTGCGTCGGAACAATACGCTTGCCCGAATATGAGCATGTCGCGATAGTCACTGACGTCTGTTTTTTCTTCCATCATTTGGTAGTACCAATGGCTGTCGGTGACATCTCCTATACATAACGCACCTATGATCCGGTTGGCCTTCAGGATCACTTTCTTGTAGACACCATATTCTCGGTCTTCCAGTACCAGGGCGTCTGCGCCTTCCGGTGTTTCGTACTCACCGATACTATGGATGTCCAGGCCCGATACTTTGAGTTTGGTCAGGTGTGATCGCTCAATGTAACCACTGGCGTTATCTTTGGATGTTAGTTGTCTGACGATGACGTCGGCCTGATCCCAGATAGGTGCTACTAAACCGTAAGTGGTTCCTGAAAACTCACAGCATTCTCCCAGGGCAAAGATGTCGTCAGCAGATGTCTGCATTCTTTCATCGACACAGATACCTCGATTCACGCTGAGTCCTGAGCTATCCGCAAGTTCTTTGTTAGGAAGAATACCCGTTGCAAAGATAACCAGTTGAGTATCGCGTTTTTCGAGAGTATCGGCGGTTGCAAAGGATACTTCGCGGACCCCTGAGTCGTCTGTCAGAACTTCTTCTGGATTTACTCCAGTGATCACTTCAATTCCTCGTTCCTCCAAAGCCCCTTTTAAAAGATCAGACGCTTTTGCATCAAGCTGGCGGTTCATTAAAACAGGATTGCGATGAATCAGAGTGACGTCGATTCCTCGTAGTTTCAGCCCGACGGCAGCTTCTACGCCAAGCAAGCCAGCGCCTATTACGGTTGCATGTTTAAGGCCGTTGAGCTTTTCTTCCATAGCATCAACATCACTCATTGTGCGAAAACCGATGACATCCGGGTGATCTGCACCTTTGACCGGAGGTATAAACGAACGGCTCCCCGTGGCGAATACCAACTTTTCATATGGATAGCTACGACCGCTTTGGGTGGTAACGATTTTTTGTTCTGTATCAACCAGAGTGGCACTGTCACCCAGCTGAATCGATATACGGTAGTTGGAATACCATGCGTCATCATGGGGTGTTATGTTCGCCAGAGTCGTTTCTTTGGCGAGAAGAGGTGAGAGCATAATGCGATTGTAGTGAGGGATCTTTTCATCGCCGAGCACAAGAATCCGGTCGTATGGATGATCTTCAGCAAGCCCCTCCAGTATGCGATTAGCCGCCATACCGTTACCGATAATTACCAGTTGGTTTTCTACTTTCTTGTCTTCACTCTTCACTCGATTCTCCACATCTTTTATAACAGAATAAACGAAAACAGCGGCCATAGGCCGCTGAGTTTCGTTGCGGGGTATCAGAACTTAGCCTGAACCCATGCCCACATTTTAGTGGTATCTACGCCGGTATCACCCGCAGAGTAAAACGCCGCTTTTGCACCTACAGTGAAGGTGTCATCGAGTTTCTTAACTGCCAGCAGGTCCAGTTCGTTACCAAAATCAACGTCATCTTCAACAGAGTTGAAAGTGTGGTAAAAACCAACCAGTTTTACGCCAGCGACTGCACCAGCGGCTTTGACATAAGTATCGCTCAGGCCGTCACCGCTGGTACTTACCGTGGTACTCAGGAACTTATCCGCCCAACCATTAAACTTGTGTTTGGTTGCCAACGGAGTTTCAAATGCTGCATTACCATCATCGCTACCCAGTGTTTCATTACCCAGTGCCAATGTTACGCCAGATACCACGGCGCCACCCTCAAGGGCAAAGTAGTTAGTGTCTGCAGTTTCCGTGCTCTGAGTAGCATACTCGGCCTTATAGATGAGTTTAGTGCCATCCATATCATAGCTACCGTTGTAGCTAAGGCCGAATGTGTCACGTTGACTATTTTCGGTATCATCGTCTTCTAGCAGGTAAGCGTACGCAGTGATTTTACCGGTACCTACTTTATAACCAGCGTTTAGTAAATGGCTTGTCGTATCGGCGTCAAACCTCGGCAAGATACCATTGACCTGATCAATGAAAGAGTAGTGCAAAGAAAGCTCATCTTTAGAATAGGTCAGCGTAACAGCATCAAACGTTTGCTCGTTTGCGCGCCAGCCTACGTTACCAACAAAACGTGCGCCGTCGAGAATAATACGCTGGCGGCCGACGATTGCACCGAATTCGTCTTTTTTGTAGCTGACCTGGGCCCGGTTCCATTCGCGGGTTTCAGGATCTGCAATAGCATCATAGCCTGCCTTTTCGGGAGCGTAATCGTCAATCAGAGGCTGAACAATTTCGTATTCTACAAGAGCCGAGAACCCTTCGTAATTGAGCGTTTCAAAGCCGACTGCAGCGTCAGTAATCAGGCCTGTCGCGGCGTCATTATCAGTCGCATCGTCAGTATCATTGGTCTCGTAACGCACTTTGACATCAGCGTAGGCATTGCCGTACTCAGTTTCATACGCAGATGCACCCAGTGTGGCAGTCCCCAATGCGATCGCCAGTAACGTTTTCTTAGCTTGCATGGCATTCTCCTTTTAATTCGAAGCCTTTTTATCAATAGAGGTTAAGCAACTTCACCGGTCTTTTTGTCGACCTTTTCTTCATTACTATCGTCGGAGTCGGCAGCCTTCTTAGCGGGCGCATCTGTATCCGGCTTTCTCTGTTTTTCATACAGGAAACTCAGAACCTGCTGACGGTACTTGTTGTATTGCGGGTCGTCGGCAAGTTGAATTCGGTTACGTGGGCGTTCAAGTTCTACGTCCATAATTTCGCCTATGGTCGCGGACGGACCATTGGTCATCATCACAATACGATCCGAAAGCAATACTGCCTCGTCGACATCGTGGGTAATCATGATGACGGTGTTGTTCAGGTCTTTCTGAATTTCCATCAGAGAGTCCTGCAGGTGAGCGCGTGTCAGGGCATCAAGTGCGCCGAACGGCTCGTCCATTAACAGAACCTGCGGCTCCATCGATAGTGCACGGGCAATACCAACGCGCTGTTTCATACCACCGGAGATTTCATCGGGGCGTTTGTGCATGGCGTGGCTCATGTGAACCAACTCGAGATTGTGTTCAATCCATTCGCGCATTTCTGCTTTGGATTTCTGGCCTTTAAATACGCGCTTTACTGCCAGTTCGACGTTCTGATAGGCGGTGAGCCAAGGCAGGAGAGAGTGGTTCTGGAAGACAACAGCACGCTCAGGGCCTGGTTCATTCACTTCTTTTCCGCTCAGAACGACGCCGCCCTGAGTCGCCTGATACAGACCAGCCACGATATTCAGTACCGTAGACTTACCGCAGCCAGAGTGACCAATCAGCGAAATGAATTCGCCTTTCTTAATTTTCAGGTTCACATTCTGAAGCGCACAGAAAGGACCTTTCGGTGTTGGAAATTCGATACCAACATCTGATAGTTCGAGTAATGGGTTCATAATGAAACTCCTCTGTCCTTTGTGTACTTATCGTGTAGCTGCTGACTTATCCCACGACACTTTGCGCTGAATCATCAGCATGACGCGGTCAAGTAAGAAGCCAATCAAACCAATGGTGATAACGGCGACCATAATCCGGCCTAAGGAGTCAGAAGAGCCGTTCTGGAATTCGTCCCAGACGAATTTTCCAAGACCTGGGTTCTGCGCAAGCATTTCCGCCGCGATCAGTACCATCCAGGCAATACCCAGAGAAAGACGCAGACCGGTAAATACCATTGGGATAGATGAAGGAAGTACGATCTTACGAACGTGTTCCATATAGCTCAGGCGCAAGACCTGTGACACATTCACGAGATCTTTAGGAATAGATGCGACACCCACTGCGGTATTAATTACCGTTGGCCACAGGCAGCACAGCATGACTGTGATCATGGAAGTCACGAATGATTTCGGCACCATCGGATCGTCTGATACATAGAGAGCAGATACCACCATAGTGACGATAGGGAGCCAGGCTAAAGGTGATACTGGCTTAAAAATCTGGATAACAGGATTGAATGCGCTGTAAAGGTTAGCACTCAGTCCAATAACGATACCAAATGGGATAGCAATCAGTGAGGCAAGAACAAAACCACTTAATACGGTTACCAGGCTGGTTCCAATCTGATCGATGTAGGTTGGCTTACCTGTGTAGTCCCGGATTTTCGGAACGTACGTTGGGTCTTGTTTAACGCGGGCAGCGTTACGTTTTTCCTGACGCTCGTAAAACGCTTCGGCTTTTTCACGTTCAGTGAAGTGTTCAGAGAGCAGACCTTTGGTCTGGGTAACAACGTCACCTGGTCCGGGGAATTGCCCCAGAGATGTATTGATATTACTGGCGGCGGCTTGCCAGATCATCAGAAAAACCAGTAGGCCGGCCAGTGGCAGACCGATAGTTTTAATAATCGTCTGGATATTTCCAGAAACATCTTCACCTTTCGCAATGCTTACAAAGGGTGAAATCCAGGCAATGTTCGACAGCGCAGTAGTCATAAAAACTCCTTCGGTCCGGACCATTGAGTCCGTTGACCCTTTTTAATGGGTGGGTGAGGAAAGCCTCACCCACTTTGTTGCATCAGACCGGATATTCAGATCAGATTTTCTCGGCGCCTTTCAGGCCGATTTCGAACTTCTTGAGGTACTCATTAGGCTTGCTACCGTCGTATACGATATTGTCGATGAAGCCTTTCTGAGCGGGTTTGAAGCCGGTTTCTGTTGCGAAATCCGGGAAGTCTTTCGCATCAAGCTTGCCTTCTTTGATCAGCTCTTTGGCTGCAGAAGCGTAGATGTCTGGGCGATAAACTTTCTTCGCTGTTTCCATGAACCAGTCATCTGATTTTTCTTCAGAAATCTGCCCCCAGCGACGCATTTGAGTGAGGTACCAGATGGCATCCGAGTAGTATGGGTAGGTTGCGTTGTAACGGAAGAACACGTTGAAGTCTGGCACTTCGCGCTTATCGCCTTTCTCGTATTCGAAGGTGCCTGTCATTGAGTTAGCAATAACGTCATAGTCAGCGCCTACGTACTGAGACTTAGACAGAATTTTTACTGCTTCAGGACGGTTCGCGTTGTTGTCAGCATCCAGCCAGGCTGCTGCACGAATCATCGCCTTAACCACTTTCTTATGAGTGATTGGGTATTTGTCTGCCCATTCTTTGCTCACACCAAATACTTTTTCTGGATTGTTTTTCCAGATTTCGTAGTCGGTAATAACGGGTACACCAATACCTTTAAATACGGCTTGCTGGTTCCATGGTTCACCCACGCAGTAACCGTAAATGGTGCCGGCTTCCATCGTTGCAGGCATTTGCGGTGGTGGAGTTACAGAAAGCAGCGCATCAGCATCAATCTGACCCGAGGTATCACCTTTATGCGGTGCGTAGTAACCCGGGTGAATACCGCCCGCAGCCAACCAGTAACGCAGTTCATAGTTGTGTGTTGAAACCGGGAATACCATGCCCATGTTGAATGGCTTACCGTCGGCTTTATATTTCTCAACGACTGGCTTAAGTGCATCTGCTTTAATCGGGTGAACTGGCTTGCCATCTTCGTGCGGGATGTGCTCTTTCATCTGGCTCCAGATATCGTTTGATACCGTGATGCCATTGCCGTTGAGGTCCATGCTGAACGCAGTGATGATGTGTGCCTGCGTACCGAAGCCAATGGTTGCGCCCAGGGGCTGACCAGCAAGCATGTGGGCACCGTCGAGCTGACCATCGATTACGCGGTCGAGCAGGACTTTCCAGTTAGCCTGTGCTTCGAGGGTGACGTACAGACCTTCTTCTTCGAAGTAGCCTTTTTCATAGGCTACAGCCAGAGGAGCCATGTCGGTCAGCTTGATAAAACCGAACTTCAGTTCTTCTTTTTCTGCCCATTCCTCAGCGGATACCAGAGGCGCTGACATGGTTGCCATGCCTGCGGCCAATACCAGTGCGCTTTTCACAAACGTGCGGCGCAGAGTTTTGATTCCTCGCATTTCCTTCCCCTTTTTAAAGCAACAAAAAAAGGCGCTACGACAGCACTGCTATTAGCAGGAGTCGAAAGCGCCTTTGCTTTGTAAATCTTGATTTGAAAATTGCGAACTTCGCCATTGAAGTTCTGAAATGCTTAATACAAGCACCGTGCCAATTAATTTATTAAATTGAAATAATTCCAGAGAAGCCTTGTTTCATGCAGGTTTCAGAGAGGTAAGGATTATATGGTTGTCAGTTTTAAATATGAGGTTGAGAATTATTATTAGATATCTGCGATTACCTTCGGCTTGTTTTGGTGCGGAGCGCTGATGTTTGGTGATACTCTGGTGCAGCTCGTATCGTAATCACTATAACCATTTGTGAAATAAGGAATTTTTATGCTCAACCGCAAGCGCACCGGCCTGATCATTGTGGATGTTCAGGGTAAGTTAGCCCGATTGATGCACGATTCCGAGGCAATGCACGCCTCTCTGAGAACACTGATTTCCGGCATAAAGGCGATTGACCTGCCGATTATCTGGCTTGAGCAGAACCCGGAAAAGCTGGGCGAGACATCATCTGAGTTAACGGAGCTTCTTTCTGGAGAACCCATCTCCAAGTACACCTTCAGTGCCTGTGGTGAACCGCGTTTCGTCGATGCTATTGAAGCGAGTGATGTCCATACCTGGCTGGTCGCGGGCATCGAATCGCATATTTGCGTGTATCAGACCGTACGGGATCTGATTGAGCTTGGGCGTAAAGTTGAGGTCGTTACTGACTGCGTTTCCTCGCGAACACCCGCAAACCGTCAGCTGGGAATTGATCGTATGCTGGATGCCGGTGCTCGCCCAACCAGCGTCGAAATGTGCCTGTTCGAGCTGGTGGGCAGTTGCAAGGTACCGGAGTTTAAAGCCGTATTGGATCAGATTAAGTAATCTCTACCGTAATATGGGCGAGGCCAGACACCTCGCTCAGCCAGCGCTTCACAGTTTATTACATGTCAGGTGTGAGAAAGCACCAACCATACAAGCCATAAAGCCGGTGTGCACATTGGCTCTGGGCTCTGATTTTGAGACAATAGCTGACCATACTCCTCGGTCTTTGCGGTTATCCATGAATCAGCCTTCCAGCCAGACGAACAAGCACTTGTTCTCCAACTATCCATACTGGGCAGAGTGCTTTGGCACCGCGCCGTTTCTGCCTATGTCCAGGGAAGAGATGGATCAGCTTGGCTGGGATTCATGTGACGTTATCCTGGTAACCGGGGACGCGTACGTTGATCACCCCAGTTTTGGTATGGCGGTCATGGGGCGGATGCTGGAATCTCAGGGGTTTCGTGTCGGCATCATTGCTCAGCCTGACTGGAACAACCCCGAAGACTTCACCAGGTTAGGTAAGCCGAATTTCTATTTCGGCATCACCGCGGGAAACATGGACTCCATGATTAACCGCTACACAGCCGACCTGAAAGTTCGCTCAGACGATGCCTACACACCGCATGGCGAGCCGGGTAAGCGACCAGATCGCGCGGTGATCGTCTATTCGCAGAAATGCCGGGAGGCCTATAAAGATGTCCCCATCGTGATTGGTGGCATTGAGGCATCGCTGCGCCGAATTGCTCAATACGACTACTGGACTGATCAGGTTCGTCGCTCGGTGTTGATTGATTCTGGTGCGGACATCCTTTTATATGGCAATGCAGAACGCGCGATTGTCGACCTGACGCATGCGTTAGCTCAGGGGCGGGAAGTCAAAGATCTGACCGATCTCCGGGGTACGACCATCGTCCGTGAAGCAACTCCGGAAGGCTGGGCAGAAGTCGACTCCACACGAATCGACTGGCCAGGGCGTATCGACGAGATACCGAATCCCTATGAGATGAAAGATACAGAGACCATGTCCTGTAGTACCAACGGAGACGGGGAAGAACAGGAAGGCAGCGCAGAAGACAATGATGTGATGCCGGTTAAGATTGTGCCTATGCCACTGCATCGAAAGGCCGATCTTGATCCTGAAACAACGGTCATTCGTCTGCCATCGTTCGAGAAAGTCCGCAACGACAGCGCGCTGTATGCGCATGCATCACGGGTGCTTCATCAGGAGTCGAACCCCTATAACGCACGACCGCTGGTACAGAAACATGGCACCCGTGAAATCTGGGTCAATCCGCCACCGATCCCCCTCGAAACCGACGAGATGGACAGCGTGTTCGGCTTCCAATATCAGCGGGTTCCTCACCCTTCGTATGGTGATGCGAAAATTCCGGCTTACGAAATGATCCGTTTTTCGGTCAATATCATGCGGGGTTGTTTCGGTGGCTGTACCTTCTGCTCAATTACCGAGCACGAGGGGCGGATTATTCAGAGCCGCTCTCAGGAATCGGTGATCAATGAGATTGAAGAAATCCGCGATAAGGTCCCGGGCTTTACCGGCACTATTTCGGATCTCGGCGGCCCGACCGCAAATATGTACCACCTGAACTGTAAGAGCCCTGAAATTCTTAAAAACTGTCGTCGTCTGAGCTGTGTTTTCCCGGGTATCTGCAAAAACCTGAAAACCGACCATAGTGCAACGACTCAGCTTTACCGTGCCGCCCGTGCACTGCCGGGAATCAAGCGAGTAGCGATTGCCTCTGGCCTTCGTTATGACCTGGCAGTCAAAGATCCCGAGTACGTTCGTGAACTGGTGACGCACCACGTTGGTGGCTATCTGAAGATCGCGCCTGAGCACACAGAGATGAACGTGCTTAACAAAATGATGAAGCCGGGCATGGGAACATACGATGCCTTTAAGCGCATGTTCGATAAATTCTCGAAAGAGGCGGGTAAAGAGCAGTACCTGATTCCTTACTTTATTGCGGCGCATCCGGGTACTGAAACCAAAGACATGATGAATCTGGCGCTGTGGCTGAAACGCAACAAGTTCCGGGTCGATCAGGTACAGACTTTCTATCCGTCACCAATGGCACTGGCAACCGCCATGTATCATTCCGAGCGTGATCCGTTGCACCGGATGAGCTACAAATCGAAGAAGATGCATATACCTCGTAAGCTTGAGGAGCGTCGTCTGCAAAAGGCTTTCCTTCGTTATCACGATTCAAGAGGCTGGCCTGCCTTGCGTGAGGAGCTGAAACGCATCGGGCGTACCGATCTTATTGGTAGCGGCCCGAATGCATTGATTCCGGCAGAGGATGAAGTACCTTCCAAGCGTCATCAACGCCCGGGTTTCAAACCAAAGGCGAGTGCTGCGAAACGCAAAGGTGGATCACCAACGAGTTCAACAAAACCCGGTACTGCAAAGAAGGCTGGCCCACGTAAGCGCCGCTGAACTCTGGTGGCTTGCTGACGTCCAACCTGGATATGGACGATATGACACAGCAGTTTACTTCTTACGACGATATGGTCGCGCAGGTTATTGAGACCTGCGGGCCGGACATTCGCCTGGCTACTATTCTGGGGCTAGGCAAACCCAACCGTTTAATCAACGCGCTGTACGATACGGTGAAAGATCGCAGTGATTTATCACTGACTATTTTCACCGCACTTTCTCTTAACCCTCCTGAGCCTGCCTCCGATCTTGAATCCCGATTTCTGACTCCCTTTGTCGAAAGGTTGTATGGCAAGGATTTCCCGCGGCTGAAGTACGCTGACGATATGAAGGCCGGTAAGTTGCCTGGGAACATTCACGTTGAGGAGTTTTACACTCAGCCCGGCAGCTATGTGAAATCCGCGCAAGGGCAACAGAATTACAACAGCCTTAATTACACAGAAGTGGCGGATGCTTTATCGACCAAAGGGATAAACGTTGTTTTTCAGCGAGTATCAGCTAACGACAGTGGAGAATATTCGCTCTCGTCGAATACAGATTTGACACAGGACGTGCTTGATCGAATACAGCAGGCAGGGCAACCCCGACCTTTCTGTGTCGGTGAAGTTGATCACAACCTTCCGTGGGTCGGTGGCAAGGCCGTCATGCCTTCTCAGTTTTTCGACGCTATCGTCAATGTTACAAGTACCAATGACCAGTTGTTTGCTTTGCCTCGTCAGCCGGTCAGTGACAGTGATTTTGCCATAGGCTTTTATGCGTCATTACTGGTAAAAGACGGAGGTACCCTACAGGTGGGGATTGGGGCATTAGCCGATGCCCTTTGCTACGCACTGGTCCTCCGACATACGGACAATGCACTTTATCGTAAGATTATTAACGCGCTGAACCCGGATGTTCTGGCGTCTGATCTGGTGCGGGAGTACGGGGGATACGAGCCTTTCGAAACCGGAGTATACGGTTGTAGCGAAATGGTGAACGAAGGGTTCAGGGTGCTCGTCGAGCAAGGCATTATGAAGCGGCGCGTGGTTGATGACCTGGCTCTGATGCGCAAACTTAATGCTGGGCAACTGTCCGCAGCGGAGCAGGAAACTGTTGAGTCTGAAGGTAAATACCTTCGTGGTGGATTTTATCTTGGCTCGCCGGAGTTTTATCAATGGATTGAAGAACAGGGCGCGCAACCGAATACATTAGAGATGGATCGCATTGGCCGCATTAACTCTGTCACCGGGCCGGACTATGAGCTTGAGGTTGAACAGAGGCGTCATGCGCGATTTATGAATATTTGTATGATGGCAACGCCGCTCGGTGGAGCTGCTTCTGAGACATTGCCTGATGGTCGCGTCGTCTCAGGCGTTGGTGGACAATATAATTTCGTATCCATGGCGGCGGATTTACCGGAAGCGCGTTCAGTGCTGATGTTACATGCTGCTCGCGGCGATAAGCAGGAAAGTAATGTCCGCTGGAACTTATCCAACCTGACGATACCTCGCCATCTTCGCGATATTTATGTGACCGAATACGGCATTGCCGATCTGCGTTTTGCGTCCGACGAAGAATGTATTCAGCGAATGCTCAGCGTATCGGCGTCGGGCTCAGTCACGAGTCTGAAAGAGCAGGCTGTTGCCGCCGGTAAATTGAAGGCTTCTTTTTATATCAGTACGATTAAACAGAAAAATTCACCGGAAATTCTGGGAAAAAGACTCGCAGAGTTTCGTCGCAATGGTAGCCTGATCGACTACCCACTTGGCAGTGACTTTACCCCGGTCGAGCAGAAACTGGTCACAGCCTTGCAGATATTGAGGCGAAGCACGTCGACCACAGCCGGTAAGTTACAGCTGATATATCGAGCCCTGACAACCCAGCTCCCGGATTACGAAGAAGAAGTATCGCGAATGTCGCTCAGTGAGGCTACGTCGCTCAAGGAAAAATTAACCGCCAGGTTGTTACGTTATGCATTATTCTCAAGCGAGTAGCAACAATATAAATGTCATCTGTGCAATGCATCATTGCATGAAGATAGGGCAGCCTCAGGAGACGGCGAGTGGCGGATAATCTCGATATAACCTCAGTACTGACGACACTGCGTGAGGATACCGACGATGAGCGTATTTCGCTGGGGGATATTGTCAGTTCGCTGGAAGGGCGGGGCTTTGGTCCGCTACTGATGGCTCCGGCACTGATAGCATTTTTACCCAGTGGTGCCATACCCGGTATACCGAGTTTGTGTGGGATTCTTATTGCCCTTATTGCAGTACAGAAAGTATTTGGAAAAAGTCATCCCTGGATTCCATCCCGTTTACGCAAAGCAGACTTCGACCGGGAACGCTTCAGTGAGGGCGTTGATCAGATCACTCCAGTGACCAAGCGAATTGACCGCTTGTTCAAGCCACGGCTGACGTTTTTATTCGGCCCTGTCATCAGTCGCTTAATCGCAGCGCTGTGCGTTATGTTTGGCTTGTTAATGATACCGCTTGAACTCATCCCTATGGCTGCAGCAATCCCTGCACTTGCGATTATTTTCGCTGCCATCGGCTTGAGTACCCGCGATGGGATTATGTTGGTTCTTGCACTGGTTCTTTTCTCTGTAGCCGGTTATTGGGCCGGTACTGAATTTGGCTTTCTTTGAGTCTGGCTCTAAGCTCGGAACAGCGCGAGAGGTCTGAGTAGAGTCGGGCGATAACTTAATACCTGGCCAACGATAAAAGCAGCAGTTGCGCTTAGCATGGCCCAGACAAGCACTGCCATTGAGGCGTGGTCAGCCTGAAGGCACGCCAGACCAGACAGCATGACGCAAAACCAGCCCAGGCTTCTGAGAATACGCGAGGCGGGCTTTCCGTCCGTCACCTGCTTCCAGTGTGACTTGAGAGACAGCGCGAACCAGCTCATTGCCAGCAGCATCAGTACAAAGGCGATTGTTAACCATGCTGCCTCATTCATAAGCGGTTTCTCCTGTAGCTATCTCTTCTTGTCCGGCTTCCTGTTTGCTTTGTGTTTCATTCATTGCGGACATCTTTTTTACTGTCAGTAGAGCGATGAGGCTTCCCGCTAGCAGGCTGAGGTCGACACCCGCGACTGCCCAGTAGGGATCTGTAAAGATTGTTTTAATTAAATGGTCTCCGGTACTGATCCAGTTCGCGATGACCGCGACAACCCCCAGGAGGGCAATTAGCATCGTCTGCTCTTTCCAGGCGGGATTACTTTTCGCCAGAGCAACAGGAGCACTACGCCATGCTGCGTGCAGGAACGACAGAGCCCACACAGACCAGAAGACAATTTTCTCTATCTCACCTTTGCCTTCCGTTGCGGCAGGAATAAAGCGGTTGGCGGTCAGCATTGCGATTGCAGCGATGACCATGCCGGTCACTGTGGTCACTGCAAATGCGTCGACAACTCTGCTTCCCTGAGAACCTGCTTTGGCATGCTGCTGCTTGCGCTTTTCGACAAAGAACATAAACCCAGTAGCAATACATGCACAGCCGAGCAGGCCTCCAATAACGTAGAGCCAGCGTAGGAACCAGTGCTCAAAATGCTGGAGGTGCAGGCCGGCGAGAAAATCGCCAATGGCTTCGGCAAGACTGTGAGGGGGATCTTCGCGGAGCACTTCCCCCGTGACGCCATTAAAGTGGATACCTTCACCCACGAGAGCAACGCGATCGCTACCCGCACGATAAATGCTGACATAAGCATTCTGGTCACCGACATGGTGCATCTGCAGGAAGCCGACTTCGCCAGCCATGTCCCTTGCTGCCCAGCGACGTTTCGCTTCTGCGACCATCGCATCGACAGAGGCCATGGGTGCAGTAACGCCGGCGCGTTTATGAGGTAACCCCATTTCCTGTGCTTCGATTTCCTGCTGGGCGCTGTGCAAGGGTTCCAGCATGGTGTTAGTGACGGGCATATAGTAAAAGGCGACGAAGATAATCAGGCCAGTAAACGCAAAAAAGAAGTGAAATGGCAGCGCCACCACGCCGGTCATATTGTGCATGTCGAGAATACTGCGCTGCTTACTTTTATGGCGGCGGAAGGTAAACAATTCGCGGAAAATCTTACGGTGTATCCATACACCAGAAATAAGCGCAACCAGCATAAAGAAACCGGCAATGCCCACAATAAAAAAGCCGAGGAAGTTCCAGTTAATATTCAGGCTATAGTGCAGTGGATAGAACCATTCACTCCCGATTTTAAGGTGATGATCCGGGACACTGGCGCCAGTACGAGGATCGATCGTGGTATTGCCATGGATATGGTTGTGACCTTCAGTGTCGGCAGGAAAGGGAACCCGGAAACCCGCACCCATACGTAAGACAGGGTCGCGATGGGTGGTATACGCCCAATACTCATCCGCCGGTAGTTCCAGTCGCGGCGTCATCTCGCCAGCGCTGGCATCATGGTATTTCGGCATCATGCGATTGTATTCTGCTTCATCCGGTTCGATGCGCTCGAACACACCCATCAGCAGGTTGTCGAAAGACGGCATAGGTTGCGGATCAAAGCGGGTCTCAGGGATGGCCCAACGATCAATCTCCCGGTCGAATACAGACAGGGCACCAAAGAAAAAACAGACCATCAGGACGAAACCAAGAATCAGGCCAAGCCAGGTATGCAACCAGGCCATACCCTGGCGAGTGCTATTGAATTGCATGGTCAACCTCCCTGAGTCAGTAGAACGGATTGCAACCAGATTGATATGCCTGTCATAGCAACGCCTCCGCCGTAGGCAATGGCATGCGTCAGCAAGGTTTTCCGGTTCAGAAACAGCCAGAAGAACACGAGCAGGAAGACAGGGAAGGCCAGAAGAAATGCAGTGTGCTCTGCGGTATGAAAGCCCCAGCCAAGGGCGACCGTTGCGGTGACCGTCAGGGCAACGAAGCCCCAGGTGAACAGGTAGCCACCAATGAAGGCAGTAAGAACCGGGCCAAGCGACCTGCGGGTGAAACTTAAAAGAGTCGACATAAATCCTACACGATTGTGGGTATGGCATTTCGCTTGTGATAGTACAAGAGATAATGGTTCGCATTCAATTGTTATCGTGAAACTCATCGGCCAGTAGTAAGGTCATTGTCAGGTGTTGTGTTTTGGCAACGGGGAGTGTGGTATTTGTGGCCTGAAAGAACATATCGGGCCGGGGTGCTGCTATTCTGAGGAGTAAGTCGACAGGAGACGTATTTATGCGAGTTGGCGTACCAAAAGAAATAAAGAATCACGAGTATCGGGCAGGGTTGACGCCCGACAGCGTCAGAGAGCTGGTACATCGGGGACATGATGTCTTTGTTGAAACGGGCACCGGAGAGGCGATAGGTTTCACCGACGATCTCTACCTGAACAGTGGCGCTGAAGTAGTCAGCAGTGCTGCCGAATTATTCGATGTTGCTGAACTCATCATTAAGGTGAAAGAGCCGCAGGCGTCTGAAGTAGAATTACTTACGTCCAAGCACACTTTATTCACATATCTCCATCTGGCACCTGACCATGACTTAACTGACTCGCTTATTGCGTCTGGCGCTACCTGTATCGCATACGAGACAGTCACAGACGAGCAAGGGCGATTACCTCTGTTAGCACCTATGTCCGAGATAGCCGGGCGTATGGCTGTTCAGGCAGGGGCTCATAGCCTTGAGATGGCCGCTGGTGGGCGGGGAGTGCTGCTGTCAGGTGCTGCTGGGGTGCCAGCGGCTGAAGTGATTATTCTGGGCGGCGGCGTGGTCGGGAGCAATGCGCTTGCCGTCGCTGTGGGTATGGGGGCTCGTGTCACAGTGCTGGATACATCGATGAATCGGTTGCGTGAACTCGACTCTCACTATGGCAACAGAATAAATACCGTGTACTCAACGAGAACAGCGCTGGACGAACACCTGGCTCGTGCTGATCTGGTCGTCGGTGCGGTTCTTCTTCCCGGGGCTTCAGCGCCCAAGCTGATTAAGCATAGCCACCTGCATTCCATGAAGCTTGGCTCTGTTATTGTGGATGTGGCTATCGATCAGGGTGGATGTGCTGAAACCTCGCGTCCTACAACTCACGAATCACCTGTATTCATTGAAGAGAGCGTTGTTCACTACTGTGTAGCCAATATGCCCGGCGCCGTTGCCCGCACGTCCACCCTTGCGCTGAATAACGCAACGCTGCCGTTTATTTTTGCGTTGGCCAATCATGGTGTGAAAGAGGCGCTGGTTGCAGATACTAACCTTTTAAATGGCTTGAATGTTTATCGAGGAGAGCTTGTCAGCCCTGAGGTTGCGGCGAGTCAGAATCGATCTTTCACAGATCGCCTGAGACTACTGTCGAGAAGTTGAGAGTAATTGATCTAATGATTTTTGAAAAATTACAGATGTCGGAACTTTGCAGCCTCGCCTTGGTCATTTAATGTAAGCTCAATAAATAAAAGCTTATGGAGATGATTATGAAACGTATTACATTCGCAATGCTCACTCTGATGTTTGGTCTGGTACTGGCAGGGTGTGAACAGGCCAAAGAAACGGCGGATACAGCCAAAGCCGAAGCCGAAGAAATGGCCGAAGCGGCAGGTGACAAAGCGGAAGACGCGATGCGCGCGGCGGAGGATGCTGCAGAAGAAGCCGCTGCTGCAGTCGAAAATACCTTTACCGATAAATCAGCTGCCGAAAAAGCAGCGGATAAAGTCTCTTCTGCCGCAGAGGATGCTGGTGAAGCAACGGAAGATGCTGCTGAAGATGTAGCAGATGAGATTGACGATGCTGCGACCGCAGCTGCTGAGTAACAGTTTCGATGCGGTGAAGTGAAGCGATTACGATAAAATAGCAGTTAGTTTTGCTTCACAGAAAAGGCCACTCTTCGGAGTGGCTTTTTTCGGCTAGGACGTTTTATACCTTTTCTTTTGTTTCCTTCTTTTTGGCCATATTTAACCAGCCCTTTCAGATCTGATCTCCTATACCTGACTGACCATTTTCAGCCCAGGATAAAAACATGACAACAGGACTTCGATCATACCGGCCACGCTACCTCACACTTGCCACAGCAATCGTATCTGCGGCACTCAGTGCGAATACTTATGCCTGGTATTCCCCCAAAGGAGCCGTGCCCGAAGAAAAACTCGAGCGAGTGGCTCGCGACTGGACTCGAGAGCAGGTTGATACTGCGGTTGTATCGAGTTTTATGAAAATTCCATCAACAAATCCAGCTGTGAATGCGACCGTTAGTGAAGGGTGTGCGTCTATACAGTTCGTGCGTCATAAATTACGCAGTGGCCCTGACAACGCTGCTGAGGCGGATGCAGCCTTGTTGATGATGCCCGGTGTAATCGAAGGTGCAAACGGATTCCACTACATTGCGCGCAATATGATTTATAAGGCGGCTATGCAACATGGCATTAGCCTTGAGGTGTGGGCAGTCGATCGTCGCTCAAATTGTCTGGAAGACCTGACGGGCGTTAATGCGGCTGAAGGTCTGACTGACGTCAGTGAAGCGGAAGACGTCATGATTGGTTATTACTACGAGGGCAAAGAAGTCGACGGCAAGATATTTGAAGGATTCAAGACGTCCCGCGATCTTGAGGAAGTCGTCGATTACGGCCTCGCCATGGCCACTGACGATATGTTCGCTGTGATGGAATATATGATTCCGGATCAGGCTACGCGTAAAGAAAAAGTCTTTGTCGGTGGTCACTCATTGGGTGGCCTGCACACCTCGACCTTCCTTGCCTGGGATCGGGACGGCGACAGAAGCACTCTCGATGATGCAGGTTATATGAATACGGCAGGGGCATTTGGTTTCGATACCTCGTTGCGTCCAGTGTATGCCAGCACTGAAGAGGATATGGTCGAATCAACCACCATGATCAGTTTGTCGGACTGGCTGGGAATTCAGCAGGAGGACGACGAAGCGGATCAGGCTGAGAGTTACGCAAACACGGTCAACCTTCTGCGTGACAACTATCTGCCACGTACATTAGCTGTCGAGGGTGCCTTTAACGCAGAGATTCTTGCCCTGCCAGAAGCCATGGCCCTACTTGCTGGTATAGCCCCAGAAGAAGAGAGCATGGCTCTTCAGCGGTTGCCACGTTCGCTGACGTTGAGAACACTTTTGGCTCTGGTACACAGTCGGGATATCAACGATTTCTTTTATAAGCCAAGCATTGATGACTTTCGCTACACCAACGAGGCCCTGGTCGGTCTGATCTTTGATGATAACTCAACCGTTCTGCCATTTATCAGCACCTCCCTTGGGTTCTTCGAAGGCGGTGGTATGGAAGAGCGCAAGGGCATTGCTGATCTGGTGGGGTCGATCGTACCAATTCTGGGTACCGGCGGCGGTGACGTTATTCCAACGCCTTATATCGCGACAGATGCTGGACCTTATCGCTGGCGTACGGGGGAAGGGCCGCTGTACGGCTGGGCCGACTTCGATGAGGTCGCGAGTAATTCAGACACCGAACATCAGGACGAGAACGGCGAGATTACCTTCACGAGCCGTCGTTCAGAAACCTCAGATATGGATGACTTCGTAGAGGCGCTCTACGCCGGTGAAACCAACCTGACTGAATGGTATTTCCCGACGCGTTTGTTGCTGGACCTGACTATGGCGGCACCTTATGACTTTGCCGAGAATTATGGCATGTATCTCTATCACCGTGATGGGGCAGCTAACGTTCCAAAAATTGAGTTTATCGCTGAAGAGGGCATCGGTGCCGACCCAGTTGGTGGTCAAGGTACGGACGACCCGATCGTTCTTGAGGGAATGAACCATCTGGACCCGATGTTCGCAGTGGCAAATGCGAGCGCGACGCACCCCAATCCGGTCATCGACAGCCTGCTGGATTTTGTCGAAAGCAACCTGAACTCATCTCGTCGATAATCGACCAAAGCGACACGTCCCGTAGGTGAAAACGGGGCGTGTCGCCACACAAAACCCTGTTACAATGAACGTCCTCAGTTCAGTCACGCCCAACGACCAGACAGACAAGGACGCCATGTTTCGCTTATACCATTCCAACGATCTTGAAGTCCTGAAAGAGCTCCTGCTCAACGAGATCCGTCAAAACCCACCCGGTGTTTTTGATTCAGAGCAGATACTCGTTCAGTCACAGGGCATGGCACACTGGCTCAAGCTTCAATTGGCCGACGGCCTCGGAGTAGCGGCTCAGGTCGATTTTCCTCTGCCATCGGCCTACGTCTGGAAGGTATTCAATACGCTCAAACCTGAGCTGCCCGAGCGTTCGCACTTTGAGAAACAGGCCATGGCATGGAAGTTAATGCGCCTTCTACCGGGGCTGAAAGATGAACCTGAGTGTGAAGGTATTGCCCGTTACCTCAAGAACGACCCTGATGGCCTGCGCTGCTATGAACTTGCTCATAAAATAGCCGACGTTTTTGACCAGTATCTGGTGTATCGCCCCGACTGGCTGCTTAACTGGGAAAAGGGCATAGACGGGATCGATGACAGTGATGTATCGGTTCATCCCTGGCAGCCGCGGGTCTGGCGAGCGCTGGTGGCTGACAGTCGGGCGTTGGGGAATAGCCTCGAGCACCGCGCCCGGCTGACGACCTCATTAGCGTCCATCGTTGCTGAAAATGGGCATCGCTTAAACGCTATGCCACAACGCTTATTTGTATTTGGTATCGCAGCTTTACCCGGTGGTTACTGGGATGTTCTTAATGCGATTTCTGGTCATATCGATGTGCATTTCTTCCTGTTGAATCCTTGTCGTAATTTCTGGGGAGATATTGTCAGTGACCGACAGAAAGCCTGGATTCTGAAGACCAACCCAGATGCGGAGAATTACCTAGAGCGTGGTAACCCGTTACTGGCCAGCTGGGGGCGTCTTGGTAAAGATTTTCTGACGCTTGTGCACGAAACCTCAGATGAAGGTCAGTTACAGGACGTTGAAGCGTTTACAGAGATTGAGCGAACAAGCCTACTGAAGCATATTCAGGCAGATCTGTTAGACCTCCGGGATGGTCAATCAGCGGCCTATCAACCAGCAGCTTTAAAAAGTAGCCGCTTCAAATCATCAATATCTAAGAACGATGAGAGTCTGAGGGTAGTCTCGGGGCACAGCCCGTTGCGGGAAGTTCAACGCCTGCATGACCAGCTCCTGTTCTGGTTCAACGACAACCCATCGCTTAAACCTCGCGACGTTGTGGTGATGGTGCCCGATATCGACCAGTACGCCCCCTATATCGATGCTGTATTCGCCAGCGCGCCCGAAGGTCATCGTGTTCCGTGGGCGATTGCAGATCAGTCGCAGGTTCAGGAGAACCCGCTACTCGATAGCGTCGTGTCTCTGATGAGTTTATTTGATAGCCGGTTGCAACTGACCGATGTGCTTGATTGGTTGGACGTGCCCGCCATACGTCGTCGGTTCAGCATTGAAGAGGGCGATCTCGAGGGCGTGCGTGAATGGCTTGATAACGCAGGTGTTCGCTGGGGGTTAGACAGTGATCACCGCAGTGACCTTGGTTTTCCTGCCTTTGGTCAGAACAGCTGGCGCAAAGGTTTGCGTCAGTTATTGTTAGGGTTAATGCTGCCCACCGATGCTACAGCGCATCAGGGCGAAGATTGGCCAGTGTTTGGCGTAGAAGGTGGAGCAGCTGAGCTTCTTGGCCAGCTGATCCAGTTAATCGAAACTCTTGATCATTGGCGCGGCTATCAGTCTGAAACGCATACGGTAGAAGAATGGATGACCGCCATTCCTGAATTACTGGATGATTTTTATGAACCCGACCTTGATGAAGGTGTTCAGCTTCAGCGGGTCCGCGATGCTATTCAGCGTTGGGCAGAAGAACTCAGTGATGCAGCGTACGACGAAGCCTTATCACCTCAGGTAGTGCGCAGCTGGTTTCAGGAACATCTCGGTCAACAAGGTGGCTGGCAGCGTTTTCTGGCTGGTCCGGTGAACTTCTGTACTTTAATGCCGATGCGATCAATCCCATTTAAAGCTGTGTGCTTATTGGGAATGAACGATCAGGATTATCCGCGTCAGGTGACTCCGGTCGGTTTTGATTTAATGGTGCAGGGGCGAGCGCGTCGGGGAGATCGTTCCCGACGTGAAGACGACCGTTACCTCGTTCTTGAGGCACTGTGTTCTGCGCAGGAGAATTTCTACATCAGTTACCGCGGACGCGATGCCCGGGAAAATCACGAGTTGCAACCTTCGGTTCTGATCAGCGAACTTCTTGATTACATCTGTGATGCATATTGCCTTGAAGGTGATGAAAAACTACCTGCACGAGAGAGCCGGGAGCGGCTGCGCAACTGGTTAACCGAAGAACTCCCATTGCAGCCGTTTAATCGCCATACCTATGAGCCAGAGCAAGCCAATGCTGTAGCCGGTTACCATAAACTGTGGGCTGATGTTGCAAACGCTGATCACAGTCAGGCGGAGAATCGGCCATTTTATCGTCAACCTGTTTCCATACCGGAAGGCTTTAATCGTCGCCAGGTACTCTGGAGTGATGTGAAAGAGTCCTTGTTGAAACCGGCCGATTTCTTTCTGAAACGCCGGTTAAAGTTGCAGCCTGATCTGTACATGACACAGTCCCGTAACGAAGAAACTTTTCATCCTGACGCGCTCGAAAATAGTGTGTTAAAGCACCGTTGGATGCAGGATAAATTAACGGCTAGCGGCGAGTCGGACACACCTGACTTTGCTTTTCGTGAGCAGGCATTGGGCAGTCTCCCAGTCAATGCGTTGGGCGATATATACGTCAGTCGGGTTGAAAATGAATTGGCGCCCTTACTGGAAGGGGTTAAGCGTTTTGCATCAGGGCCTGCAGAGAGTGGTGCTCTGACATTAACGATTGATGATCCGAAACTCTCAGGCGGCGAAAATGAGGCCATTGATATCAGCGGTGAATACGGCCAGTGCTGGAATCGCCAGCTGGTGTACTGGAGAGCCGGAGATTTACGTGGTGAGCATTTGCTGAACTTATGGCTCGACCTGGTGTTCGCGGCGGCCGCACAGCCGGGGCTGGTGGATATGGCGGTGATTGTCGGCGGTAAAAAGAAAACTGAAGAATTTATATTTGACGCACCCTCACAGGATGAAGCCATTCAGTACGTACGTCACTGCCTCGATCACTACTTTGCCAGCTGGACTGCGCCGCAGGACGCTGTCCCCGGGGTACAGTGGACGCTATTACACACCGATGATGCAAAGAAAATGGATACGCTGAAAAAACAGGCGGATAACGAATTTTCGGCATTTAACCGAACAGCAATGCAGCGCTGTTATCCAAACCTGGCAGAGACTCTCCTATCTGGTGGCCTGGAAGACTGGCTGGAAACACACCGTTGGATCTGGGCGCTTCCCGAACAATGTTTGCAGCAGGAGGCCGAAGCGTGAATAAACTCGACCTTCATACATTTCCACTTTATGGGCAGTCGCTGATTGAAGCCAGTGCAGGCACAGGGAAAACCTACACGATTAATCAGTTATATCGTCGTGCCGTACTGGGGCATGGAATTAACCAGAAGCTTGATTGCACTCAGATTCTGGTGGTGACCTTTACTAATGCCGCTGCGGAAGAATTACGCGGCCGGATTCGTGCTGGCTTACGTGATGCCTTTGAGAATTTATTGGCTGCAGAGCAGGGGGTAATGCCTGACCCTGACATTCAGCGTTGGGTTAACGAACTACAAACCGATAAGGTCTCTTCTGAAGCACTTATAAAAGAGCTTCAGACCTGGTTGCAGCTAAACCTCGCCCAGATGGACGAGTCCTCTATCTGTACCATCCATAAATTCTGCGCAAAGATGTTGAAACGCTACGCATTCGACAGTGGTGTAGCGTTTAACCAGGCGTTAGAAGTAGAAGGTGAAGAATATCTTCGCCGCGCCTGTGAAGATATATGGCGCCAGCTGTGCTATCCACAGAATCGGGACGTGCTCGAGTTTCTGACATCAGGTTTCTCTGATCCTGATTCCCTGTTCAGGTATTTCCGCAGCTGGATGAATAAACCTGGCGTGCGCACTAAGCCGGATATCAAAGAGGACTTTGACGTGCTCTGGGGGCGTTTAAAGCAAACGTTCGAAGATGCTAAAAACCTTTGGTTTTTCCTTGGGCATGACAACATCGTTAAAGAGATCATGTCGGCTGATATCGATAAGCGCAGTTACAGCAGTAAGAATTTTCCTAATTGGTTGCAGCAGGCCGGAGACTACTTCGCAGCAGGGCAGGCTTTGCCTATTCCGGCCAATCTGAACCGTTTCGGTTCAGTCATGCTCAGTGAAAAAACGAAAACGGGTGAGCCGCCACGTCATAAGCTATTTGAGAAAATTGATGAGCTGATCGAACTTGAAAGAACACTCAGGCAATCTCAGGAGCTGACCTGGTTTCGTTCTATTTACGACCGTTACATCGACCTTCTTGAGCAAGCGGCGGTTGTCACCAGTAATGATCTTCAGCGCCTTCTTGATAGTGCTCTGCAGTCTGAACAGGGCGAAGAGCTGGCAGCGCAGATCCGAAGATTGCACCCGATTGCAATGATCGATGAATTTCAGGACACCGATCCGGTTCAGTATCGAATCTTCAGTCGTATATATCAGTCTTCTGAGGTCAATGAGTCGGCTGCCGTAAATAACACGGATGATCAGCATGGCCTGATTATGATCGGTGATCCTAAGCAGGCGATTTATGGGTTTCGTGGTGGTGACATCTTTACCTATATGGCCGCGAGTAAACGAGTTGATGAGAGTCGGCGCTTTACACTGGATACTAACTATCGCAGTGATAGTCACCTGATTCATGCGGTGAATGCACTCTGGCAGAATCACGACAAGCCTTTCGTCTTTGATGACGCAATTCAGTTTTACCCGGTACAGGCCGGCGGCCATCACGATAAAAAGGCTCCCCATTGGCAGCAGAATATCCCGACAGAAGCGTTACAACTTTGGGTCGGTGACGATCTGGAAGAATCGAAACCAGAAGCTCAGCAACGAATAGCCACTGAGTGTGCTTCTCAGATTGGCGCTCTAATGTCGGGTGCCGCCAGTTTCCCGGTTAATGGTAAAAAGAATGCGAAAGGAAAGCCGGTTGAGGCCGGCGATATTGCCGTATTGGTTTTCTCCCGGTCACAGGCAAAGATTATTCGGGATGCGTTGACCCGAGAAGGTATTGGCAGTGTTTATCTGACGCGCGACAGCGTACTTGATTCTGTAGAAGCCTGGGACCTGTTAGCAATGCTTGAAGCCATTGCTCATCCCGGCAATGAAACCAGTGTGCGTCGGGCAATAGCTACCTCAATCTGGGGAGCAACAGCCGATGATCTGGTGCAAATGCAGGATGATGAAAATATCTGGGAATCTCAGCTTGCCAGCATGCACGAGTATCACCAGATATGGCAACGCCGGGGTGTGATGGCGATGCTGATGCAATGGCTCGAAGATGATGAGCGTGCAGTACGCCTGCGCAAAATGGAAAACGGTGAGCGCACTCTGACCAATATTCTCCACCTCGGGGAAATGCTCCAGGCACAAAGTCGTAAACTTCGTGGCCATCAGGCTTTGATTCGCTGGTTCAGTGAGCGCATTGATCCGGAGTCTGATCGTGGAGAAGAAGCTCAGCTCCGCCTTGAAACCGACTCACGCCTGGTCAATATTGTCACCATTCATAAATCGAAGGGGCTTGAATATCCTTTTGTATTTCTTCCGTACCTCTGGGCCGACAGTGCCAGGCCCAGACGCCAGAATACAGAAACGATTTACTTTAATGGTCGTGAGCTGGTACGCGATCTTGCACCGGATGATAAAGCAAAAGAATTGCAGGCTCGCGATACATTAGCCGAGCAGATGCGGCTCTTATACGTTGCTTTAACACGGGCGAAATTCGGCTGTTATATGTGGCTGGCGAGTGTGCAGACAGGCGCCAAAAATAAACGTGCGCCGATCTGGCTTGATTCTGCATTGGGTGAGTTATTAAGCAATGGTGGACGTATTGCCGATATCGCTGACGTAGATATTGACGGTATGTTTATCGGTGAGCTACCAGAGTGGCGGGTAGCCGGTCAGGCCGAACTTAATGTCCCACCTCCGCCGGTTGTTCCGGCAATCAATAAAGCGCGTTGGCGCGACCACTGGCGGGTGGGAAGTTACAGCCAGCTGGCTGCCCACTCTGCAAATTCTGCCGCCCACAGTGTTGAAGCGGCAGCGGCAGATTTAGGGTATTACTTTGACTGGGAGGCAGGTGTCACAGATGTCTCTTCAGTATCCGATGGCGAATTGCCGCTGGCTTTGCGTTTCCCGAAAGGTGCCAATCCGGGGACCTGTTTGCACGCAATTTTTGAACACTGGGATTTCCACGATAAAGAGGCTCTGCTTGATGTGTGCAAAGAGCAGCTGAATCTCTATGGCCTGCAGGAGCAGCCCGTCGACGAGGTGTCAGACTGGATTGAAAGTATCGTGAGTCAACCATTGGCACTTTACGATACAACTCTCACACTGAAAGACATTGAGCCATCGTCACGGTTGGATGAAATGGAATTTTATCTACCCGTGGGCCAGCTATCGGCGTCGGATATTGATGCTTTGTTAGGAGGTGATCAACGCTTCAGCTTTGAACCTTTAACCGGCTATCTGAAAGGTTTTATCGATCTTATTTTTGAGTGGCAGGGCCGTTATTACGTCGCCGACTATAAATCGAACCATCTGGGTGATCATTGGCGTAATTATGTGCCCTCGGTATTGCGCGATTCGATGCGTGACCACAGATACGATCTGCAGTCCTGGATTTATATGCTGGCACTTGATCAATTGCTTAGCCGTCGATTGCCTGATTATCAGCCGCAAAAGCACTTAGGTGGCAGTGTGTATTTCTACCTCCGTGGTATGGGAAGTCATTTCTGTAAAAGCGATCACAATACAGACCCTGATGCCGGCGTCTGCTTCACGCCCGTGAGTGTTGAATCTCTGCGCCAGTGGCGAAAAGCGATATTGCCAGAGCAAGCGCAGGAGGTTGCCCCATGAGCACCGATTACTTAAAGCTCTGGTCAGAAAGCGATCTTATCCGTGCGATTGATTATCAGCTGGCTCGTCAGGCAGTGGAGTGGGAGTCCAGATACGGTACAACCTCTCCACAAGACCAGCAGGCCTTAATATTGACGGCCTGTGCCGTAAGTTATGTCCTCGGCCGCGGACAGGTCTGCCTCGAATTATCAGCCTGGCCAAAAGCATTGGCTGTATCGCCTGAGCATCTACCGACGACTGACCAACTGACGCGCTGTCAGACTGTTTCTATCGCAACGTCAGAAGCAGATACATCAGCACTGTTTGTCGTTCAGGGTGAGCGGGTCTACCTGAACCGGTATTTCCGATATGAGCAGTCGGTGCTGGAGCAGATACGTCAGCGCGTCAGCCCGGAAGGCATGCCGGCCAGTAAGGCGCTGGCGACGACGTTGCGAAAACTGTTTCCAGCCCCGGAAGCGGATATCGACTGGCAGGCTATTGCAGCCGCAACGGCCTGTGTTCAGCCGCTGTGTGTGATTACTGGAGGCCCCGGCACAGGAAAAACGACCACGGTGACTCGTTTGCTGAGTGCCTTGTTGAGTGAAAACCCGGATCTACGGGTTGCCCTGGCCGCGCCGACCGGTAAAGCTGCGGCACGCATGACAGAATCCATCCGCCAGGCCCGTGAGCGCGGTGGACTGCCGCATGCCGATGGTATTCCCTCGGTTAGTTTTACTCTGCATCGTCTGCTTGGCTGGAGCCCGCGAGGCTTTCGCTACCACCATGAACGTTACCTTCCGTATGACTGCATCGTGGTCGATGAAGCGTCCATGATTGATTTGCCAATGATGGCTCATCTGCTGAGTGCACTGGCTCCAAAGACACGTCTTATTCTTCTGGGGGACCGTGACCAGCTCGCATCGGTTGAGGCTGGGAGTGTGCTTGCCGATTTGTGCGACGCCGGTACAGAACACGGTATTACCGACGCTTTTGCCGCGCGACTGGGGGCGTTAACGGGGTACGACATGAGCGCCGTTATCGAAGCAGAATGTTCAATTATGCAGAATGCGATGGTCCAGTTGCGTAAATCCCATCGATTTGGTGAACACAGCGGTATTGGCGCTCTGGCGCGTGCGGTGAATCAGGGGGCCGTTCAACAAGCTGATCAGGTGTTAGAGGACCCGGCTTTTGCTGATGCAGTGCGCTTAGCGGCAGATTCTGAAGAGTGGCAGGCGCACGTTGTTGAGGGTTATCGTCAGTATTGTCGCCTGATAGAAGACGGCGCCTCGCCAGAGTGGATTCTAGATGCGTTCGACCAGTTTCAGGTATTGGTGGCATTGCGCAGTGGACCAGTCGGGGTTGAAGAAACTAATCGACGAATTGAACGTCTGCTTAACAGAGCTGGTTTATTGTCAGACACCAGCCAGCTTTGGTATCCGGGGCGCGCAATCATGATTACCCGCAATGATTATGATGTCGGCCTGTACAATGGGGATATCGGCATTATGCTCAGGCATGAAGGGCAGGAGCGTGTTGTATTCCGCGATGCGGAGGGCGGCTTACGTTTCCTCTCGCCGGGTCGTCTGCCTAATCACGAGACGGCATTCGCCATGACGGTACACAAAAGCCAGGGGTCTGAGTTTTCTGCTGTGATGCTTCTCTTACCCGAAAAATGGCAGCAGGTAATTACGCGGGAGTTGGTCTATACGGCCATTACCCGAGCGAGAAAACAATTCTGGTGTCAGGTAGGGAACGCCTGCTGGCAACAGGCTTTGAATTCCAGAACAGAAAGAGCAAGCGGCCTTAGAGACGCGCTCTGGAGCAATAACGACGCACTATGAATGACAGTCGAAAAACAGAAGATAATGCGCAACAGAACGCATTAACAGGATCGCAGAAAAAAGCGCAGAAAAAGGCGCAGAAAAAGTATCCCAAGCATGTTCGTCATCGGGCTAAAACTCCCTTGTGGCTGAAGCTGCCGCTGATACTCGTTGCGGTTCTGGTCAGTATTTACCTGCTGGTGTTTGTTGCCGCTCCTTTCTTTGCGCTGCGCTACGTCGAGCAATGGTATGCCGAGCAGGGAGAAGGGCAGTCGCTTCTTATTGGTGGTTGGACGCTGTCACCCTTCACCGGCGAAGTCGAGCTGCGGGACGTCAGTGCGGTCTATCCCGTTAAGGATTCAGAGGCAGAGGTCGGCGCTGATTTTATCGGTATTAACGTCAACCTCTCTGCGTTGCTCGATCAGACAATCCATATTCAATCCGTGGGTGTGAGCGGATTAAAGTTTCGCGGAAAGCAATCCGAGGAGGGGCTCTCCCTGGCGGGTATCACTCTGCCGGGCTCTGACCAGGCTGAAGAAGCAACGCCTGACAACGGTGAAGTAGCCAATGAGTCGGGCGATCAGGAGAGTGAGCAGGCGAGCGATCAGACAGGCAGCTCCGGGCCTCTTCCTGAAGGCTGGTCACTCCGGGTCGACGATATATCGCTCACAGATGACTTGATTCAGTGGCAGCAAGCCGGGCTGGCAGTCACCGTTGAATTAAGTGAGTTATCGACGGGCTTGTTCAATTCGGCAACCGACGATGCAACGCCTCTCACTTTAGATGTCACTCTGCGCGAGCTGAGTGTTGCCATCGGCGAGGAATCTCTGGTATTGCGTTCCCCAGTCACGCTCCGCCTTCAGGCAGAGGCTCAGAAGGTGTTAACCCAACCAAATATTTCGGGTGATATATCGCTGACTGCACTGGCACTCGATGCACCGGGTATTGAAGGCGTGGAATTCAATGCGCTGGATATCAAAGGTGCATCTTTCAATCTGGGCGAAAGTGGTATGACCGCAGGTCTCAGATCTTTACTACTGAAAAATGTGCAGGCTCAGTTACCGGATGATGAGAAAGCGCAACTGGACCAGTTAATGCTGAGCCAGGTGAGCTGGCGCGCCAGTGAAGATGACGTCTTGATTAAAGAACTTTCACTCGAAGGCTTCAGTGGCAACCTGGCCGGGTTCCCGGAGTTATCGCTTGCGGCCTTTACTACTTCAGAAGTCAGAGTCGAAGGACTCTCTACTCAGCCTGTTGCTGATATTGGCCGTGCCGCACTCGAAACCTTAAGGGCACGTCACTCTGAAGCGGGTGTTCTGCAACTGGGTGACCTGACGGTTATCGGCGTTCAGGCAAATGCAGATGAGCAGAAAGTATCCTCTCTGGAACTGAATGCACTGAGCGTGACACCTCCGGGTGAAGAAGTGTCGCTGGCGTCATTAGCGCATTATCAGATCACCGAAATAACGGCGACCCCGTCGGGTTTTGCTTCAGGAATACATCAGTTTTATGGGCTGGTGTCTAACGTGACCCGCCTTGCAGACGGCAGCATTAAAGGTGTTCCTCAAGCTGAGGCAGAGGCAACTCCTGAGTCTGGCTCTGGTACAGATTCGTCCGCCACTGAAGATACGACGGATGAGACAGCTGCCGAAGCGGTGCCTTTCAGAGTTCAGATTGCCGGCATTCAGTTGCTGACAGAGGGCGATGATATACCCGCTACAACCTTCAACTGGACCGATGAAGCGGTAACACCGACGGTAAATACCAGCGGTAAAGTACTGGAGCTTTCGACGGGTGAAATCGACACCGAGCAGCTCGAAAGTGGTGTTGACCTGACATTGTTGCTTGCTCTGGATACCTACAACCGTATCCGTGCCAGCGGAAAAATGGGCGTGAAAGGGGATTATCCAGAGGGCAAGCTTGAGGTCGATATCGACCAGCTCAACCTGGTCGATTTCAACCCTTACCTCGTCGACGCAATGGGTTATCGACTTAAAAAAGGCATGTTAGGCGTTGACTCAATCATCAGTATTACCGACGGTCAGCTCGGAGGTAATGTGCTGATTAAGCTGCAGAACAGCAAGTTTGAGCCCGCAGATGAAGAAACTATCGACCGCCTGAGCAAACAGATATCCATGCCGGTTGAAACGGCACTGTCAGTGCTGAAAGACGACAACAACAATATCCGCATCGACGTACCGCTATCGGGCGACATCACTCAGCCGGATGTGGGCATTAACGATGTCATTAATCAGGTGAGTCGCAAGGCACTGCGTACCGCGACCCTCTACTATCTGAAGCAGTCTCTCGTGCCATACGGTCAGTTGATCAGTATTGCATCCCTCGCGGGCGATCAGTTGTTTGCGATCCGTCTCAATGACCTCAACTATGAGCCGCAGCAACTGGAGTTGAATGAAGAGCATATTGCCTATCTGGATACCGTGGCTGAGATGATGTCGAACAAGCCAGAGCTGGAATTACAGGCTTGCCCGGTCGCTAGTGAGCAGGAAGTTGCGGCATGGGGTGACGCTTGGTACAGCGAGGCCGTTAAGCGCGGTGCGGCCGTGAAAGCCTATCTGGCAGAGAAGCAGGACAAAAACGATAAGTCGTTATCGGGCCGGGTTACGGTCTGTGCGCCTCAGAAAGGAGACAAGCCAGAGGTTATTCTCGGCGTCTAGTGCAGGTTGCAGAATGCTTGTGGCGCTATCTTGCTGATTCGTATGCAATTTCTTCAGAAAGGGTTGCGTAATGCGAAGCGCCTGAGTAATATACGCACCACTTCAGGACTATAGCTCAGTTGGTTAGAGCGCTACCTTGACATGGTAGAGGTCCCCAGTTCAAATCTGGGTAGTCCTACCAGAATTTAAAAAGCCGCTGCAGTAATGCAGCGGTTTTTTTGTTTCTCTTCTTAATTACTCTTCTTAACTACTCTGCTATCCGCGATAAAGGCCAGGCCAGCAAAGCCTAAAGGGCTTCTATACTCCGAGTAAGTGGGCAGCCATAACCAGTTCTTCAACGCGTTCTTCCAGTGCGTTGGCGATATCAATACGCTCGAATCGTGACAGAGTGTCTGCGTTGCCCAAAGCTAACGCATTGAGATGCAGGCACGGGGTGAGCTGATCAAAGTCTCTGAGGTCGCCACGTTTTACCACCGGAAGAAATGGGCCACGGAGTTGTTTGCGAACGAGCTGAAAGGCGGTTTCCAGTGGCAGTGTTTTCGACATCTGGTTTCTTAATCTGAGATTGACGCCAACACCATCGGGCGTCGGGTGCAGTAATAACCCCGTCGCTTTTACCGATTTTTCTGGAATGTGAGAGTAGGTGGCCGTGAAGTCGGCGGGGTCAGGAAGTATGACCACTGAGGTCTTGGTGAAGTAAGTATCGTAATCAGAGTAGACCTGGCGAAGGGCTGGGCTATAAACGGGAAGAAATTCACTGAGGTTCAGAAGAAACTGCTTGCCGAGTTCCTTCGCCCTCATTTCCTCCAGCGACCAGTGAAGGTCTGCTGTAATTGCCAGTTTCCTTTCTCGTAACCCTGCCACCGGGAGACCTTGTGTCAAAATAATGGCTCATTCTTACCCATTACTCAGTCAATTGGAAGGGGCTTTGTCCTGATGGGAGAGACTTAATGCTGGATTGGAACCAGGACTAAGACCAGGGCCAGGCCACTACTATCGGTAGTGGCCTGAATGGTCAATATTTCGGGTCAGTTAATAGTCAGGCGGCGCTGAGACTCCTGCTGCACTTTTTTCGGTAAAGTCAGTTGCAGGACGCCATCTTTATACTCCGCTGCGGACCTTTCAATATCGACGTCCTGAGGCAGCTCGAAGCTACGGGATACCGAACCGTAATAGCGTTCGCTGTGCAGCATGCGTTGATCATCTGACGTACTGTCTTTCTGTTTTATTTCTGCCTTAATCGACACCTGAGCGCCGTCGATATCAACATGAATATCCTCTTTTGATACGCCGGGTATATCGGCATGTATCAGGTAATTTTCACCAGCATCCGTGACATCGACCTTCACACTTCTGGGTAATGCATCGCCATGAAGCGGTTTTACGTAAAAGCCTGAGGCAACATCGCGGAACAGGTCATCAAACAGAGTTGAACGATTCATTAAATGAGTCATAGAAGTTTCTCCACACCAAATAAAACACTCGTGCGCATCGCGCAATTAAAGGTTTCGCCTGGCGGATGAAGCACTCCCGGGATCGTGCTTTTCCGTTCGGTTACTTCTTATATAAGGCAGGATTTTTAAGTTCCAAGAGGGGCAATGCAAAAAAGTTGATACAGATCAGTGGTGCACTGCTTGTCACTAATCTGAAATCCTTCTGTCACGGATTTGCCAGATGACTGTCACCGGATGGTAAGCGTTCGTTCTTAATGTGTTGGTGAATTTTATCAACTAAACGCATTAAAGGTTTAATCATGAAAGTGTGGAAACTTACAGCACTGGCAGCCATGGTCGCAGGTCTCTCTGCATGTGGCGGTGAAGACGGAAATGATGGCGCTCAAGGGCCAGCAGGCCCTCAGGGCCCCCAAGGTGAGCAAGGCGAGCAGGGCGAGCAAGCACCATCGAACGAAGATAACTCCATGTCGATCAGCATTCTGCACATGAATGATCATCACTCACACCTTGAAGCTGAGTCATTTGGGTTTGATGTGTCCGAGCTGGGGCTTGAAACAGGTGCCGAAGGTGGAGCCATTGCAGAAGTGGATGTCACTTACGGCGGCTTTCCTATGATGGTTAGCCTGTTCAACAGCCTTGAGATGCAGTCAGACAATGTTCTGAAGCTGCATTCAGGTGATGCCATTACCGGTACGCTGTATTACTCGTTGTTCAAAGGTCGCGCTGACGCCGACATGATGAACCAGATCTGCTTTGATGCGTTTGCCCTTGGTAACCACGAGTTTGATGATGGCGATACGGGTCTGGCGAACTTCCTTGATTCTCTCAATTCCTCTGCGTGTGTGACGCCAACACTGGCAGCGAACGTTAACCCTGCTGAAAACTCAGCCATTGCCGAAGGCTACATTGAGCCTTACACCATCGTTGAGCGCGAAGGTCAGCAAATTGGCATCATCGGCATCGACATTGCCGGTAAAACGAAGAACTCATCAAGCCCGGATGACGGCACGACCTTCTCTGACGAAACCACAACGGCTCAGCAGTACATTGATGAACTGACTGGCATGGGTGTGAATAAAATCATCCTGATGACCCACTATCAGTACGCCAATGATCTCGAACTGGCCGCAGCACTTAATGGCGTTGACGTGATTGTTGGTGGAGATTCTCATACCTTGCTAGGCGATGAGACCTTCTCACAGCTGGGCTTTAATACACAGGGTGAATACCCAACGGTTGTCACCGATGCCGGTGGTAATACCGTTTGTGTGGTTCAGGCGTGGGAATACGCTCACCTGATGGGCAAGCTGGATGTCGACTTCGATACCGACGGCAATGTCACAGCATGTGCTGGCCAGCCCTATATGCCGATCAGTACCACCTTCGAGTATGAGTACAACGAAGAAGAAACCCGCACTCTTACTGGTGCAGATGTCACTCGTGTGACCACTGCTCTCACAAAAGAAGACGAGATCGTTGCCATCCGCCCAGATGCGACCACTCAGGCTATTCTGGATGTATACGATGAAGACGTCGATGTGCTGAAACAGACAGTGATTGGTACTAACGCAGAAGACCTGTGCCTTGAGCGAATTCCGGGACAGGGGCGCTCTACGATTTGTGATAGCTCAGCGACCTACGAAAACGGTTCTGATATTTCAAACGTGGTTGCTAAGGCCTTCTTGACGGTGACGCCAACTGCGGATATTGCCATTCAGAATGGCGGTGGTGTTCGTGTGGATCTGGCCGCCGGTGACGTCACCATTGCTGACGCTTTCACATTGCTGCCTTTCTCTAACACCCTGGTGATTCTTGATATGACAGGCCAGCAGATTATCGACGTCCTCGAAGATGCCCTGGCTAACTTCCTCGATAACGACGGTTCAAGTGGTTCGTATCCATACGCGTCCGGCTTGCGCTATGACATTGATGCTTCACAGGCAGAAGGTAGCCGTGTCAGCAATGTCGAGGTGAACTCGCAGGTTGCAGGCACCTGGGCTGCCATTAACCCAGCAGCAACCTATCGCGTAGTCACCAACGACTTCATCGCGTCAGGTCAGGATGGCTACACCACCTTCAGCGTACCGTTTGATGCAGGTAACTATGAAGATACCTACACCGAATACGCGCAGGGCTTTATCAACTATGTTGAGGCACTGACAGAAGACGGTCAGCAGGTTCAGAAGCTACCGATCGAAGAGTATTCTACCCAGCTCTTTATTGATGCCGATGGCTGTAACCACAGCACCGGCGCTGGCTGTGTACCGCGTTAAGCGCTGATTCACATCAGTAGCAACAGACGGGAGCCTCGGCTCCCGTTTGTGGGAGTGAATTACCTCTTCTCTTTGTGGGAGCGAATCAGCCGAAGGCTATTCGCGATTACGAAACCCCCAGTATTACACAACCGACGCTACTTACCCCCTGTAGGAGGGGAGCTTCTCCCCGACACGCACGCTCTTCCCGTTACGACTCCTCCCTCCATGTAGGAGCGCTTCAGCCAGCTTGTCTGGCTATGCGCGAAATCTTCAGAGCCGCGCCTTCTGATATCTGGACTGGAATCACCTTGAGTGAGCAAATTACCTCTTCTCTCTGTGGGAGCGAATCAGCCGAAGGCTATTCGCGATTAGGGCATATCCGGCTCTGTACTATTCTCGCTAATCATCATCTGTAGGAGGGAAGCTTCTTCCCGACATCTTCACCACAAAAATCAATAACAGATGCTAACTCTAAACCCCCGGTGGGTCACATTCCCTGTATGAGCAAATCAGTTGTTTTCTATGTGGGAGAGAATCAGCCGAAGGCTATTCGCGAAACCTTCCGAGATTTACCTTCTGATGGTTGGACTTGAAACACCTATTGTCTTGCGTGATCAGGTTGTTGCCTTCTCTGTGAGAGCGAACCAGTTGTTTTCTATGTGGGAGTGAATCAGCCGAAGGCTATTCGCGATTACGAAATCCCCGGTATTGCACGACCGACGCTAATTACCCCCTGTAGGAGGGGAGCTTCTCCCCGACCCAATCCCACACATGCACCTCACCTCCACACCCGGTATACTCGGTCTATCAAGGCAGAGGAAGCCATCTACACCGCAACAAGCCCTCAGCCATCCCTAACAAAAAACGAAGCAGTACACATGAGCCTAACCCAGCAAGAACTCATCAATCAGGATCAGATCAACAAAGCCCTCTGGAACGCCTGCGATACCTTCCGCGGCACCATCAGCGCCGACACCTACAAAGACTTCATCCTGACCATGCTGTTCCTCAAGTACATCTCAGACGTATGGCAGGATCACTACGACGGCTACAAGGCAGAATACGGCGACGAGCCAGAACTCATCGACGAGATGATGAAAAACGAGCGCTTCGTACTGCCTAAGTCCGCCAGCTTCTATGCGTTGCATGAACGCCGCCACGAGCCCGGCAACGGCGAGCGCATTGATCAGGCACTGCACGCCATCGAAGAAGCCAACGGCACCAAGCTCAAAGACGCCGGTAAAAGCGTGTTCCAGGACATCTCCTTCAACACCGACCGCCTCGGTGAAGAAAAACAGAAGAACACCATCCTGCGCCACCTGATGGAAGACTTCGCCAAAGACGACCTCAACCTCAAGCCCAGTCGCGTCGGCACACTCGATGTCATCGGTAATGCCTACGAATACCTGATTAAAAACTTCGCCGCCAGCGGTGGCCAGAAAGCCGGTGAGTTTTATACACCACCCGAAGTCTCAGACCTGATGGCCGAACTGCTCAACCCACAACCGGGCGACAGCATCTGCGACCCGGCCTGTGGTTCTGGCTCTCTGTTGATGAAATGTGGCCGCAAAGTCGTCGCCAACCACGGCAGTAAGGAATACGCCCTCTATGGGCAAGAAGCCATCGGCTCGACCTGGTCGCTGGCAAAAATGAACATGTTCCTGCACGGTGAAGACAACCACAAAATCGAGTGGGGCGACACCATCCGTAACCCCAAATTACTAGACAAAAACGGCGATCTGATACTGTTTGATATCGTGACTGCCAACCCGCCGTTCAGCCTTGATAAATGGGGCCACGACGAAGCCGAGCACGACAAGTTCAGCCGCTTCCGCAGGGGCGTACCGCCAAAAACCAAAGGCGACTACGCCTTTATCCTGCACATGATTGAAACCCTGAAACCCGCATCGAAAGGGAATAAGGGCGGACGTATGGGCGTGGTCGTACCACACGGCGTACTGTTCCGTGGCTCCAGCGAAGGCAAAATCCGCAAACAACTCATCGACGAAAACCTGCTTGATGCTGTGATCGGCCTGCCAGAGAAGCTGTTTTACGGCACCGGCATACCAGGCGCGATCCTGATTTTTAAAACGAACAAAACCGAAGAAGCCGTCACCTTTATCGACGCCAGCCGTGAGTTCAAACCCGGTAAAAACCAGAACCTGCTCACCCAAGAGAACATTGCCAAAATCGTCGAGACCTATTACTTAGGCACCGACGTTGATAAGTACGCCTACGTCGCCAGCCTCGAAGAGATTAAAGAGAACGACTACAACCTCAATATCCCGCGCTACGTCGATACCTTTGAAGAAGAGGAAGAAATCGACCTGATGGCCGTGCGTGCGGAGCGCGAGCAACTGAAAGCTCAACTGAGCGAGCTGGAAACTGAGATGGCTAAGTATCTGGAGGAGTTGGGTTATGGTGCCTGAGGGGTGGACCAAGGCTGCGATAAAAGAATTTGGTCATGTCTCCGCCGGAAGGCAGAGATCTCCAAATTTCACCGAGGGAGTTGTTCGTCCGTACTTGCGAGTGGCTAACGTATATGAAGCTTTTATCGACACCAGCGATATCAATGAGATGCCGTTTACTGATATAGAGTTTGAGCGTTATAAGCTAGAGCCCGGTGATATACTCTTGAACGAAGGGCAAAGTACCGAATTGGTTGGTAGGCCTGCTATGTATCAAGGAGAGCCTGCTAACTGTTGTTTCCAGAATACCTTGGTGCGCTTCAAAGCTGGCGACCGAGTTAATGCAAACTACGCACTTCAGCGATTCCTCCAGTGTTTATATGATGGGACGTTCCAATCAATATCAAAGAAGACTACATCTATAGCTCACTTGGGCGTATCTAGATTTGCTGACCTAAAATTGGCATGGCCGCCACTCCCCGAACAAAAGAAAATCGCCCAAATTCTCTCCACCTGGGACAAGGTCATTACCACCACTGAACAACTGCTCGCTAACAGCCAGCAGCAGAAGAAAGCCCTGATGCAACAATTGCTCACCGGCAAGAAGCGTCTGCTGGATGATAATGGGGTTAGGTTTGGGGAGGAGTGGAAGTGGCTTAAGGCGAGCGAACTATTCAAGACTGTATCAACCAAGAACAATTCGGATACTGAAGAACTATTAGCAGTAACTCAAGATCAAGGGGTTTTGCCACGCTCTCTTCTTGAAAGGCGAGTTGTGATGCCTGATGGTTCAACAAAAGGCTACAAATTGGTGGTGCCGGGCAACTTCATAATTAGCCTACGATCATTCCAAGGCGGCTTGGAATATTCAAATTATCGAGGTCTTGTAAGCCCTGCGTATACTGTCTTAGAACCAATCAAAGAGATTGACGATGAGTTCTTCAAACATTACTACAAGTCTTATGATTTTATCGGACATCTTGCAGTAGCAGTAATTGGAATTCGTGATGGCAAACAGATTAGTTATAGCGACTTCTCATTTTTAAGAATTCCGTACCCTAGTTTGGAAGAGCAACAAAAAATCGCCACTGTACTCTCCTGTGCCGATCAGGAAATCACCGCCTTGCAACAGAAGCTCGATGCCTTTAAGCAAGAGAAAAAAGCCCTGATGCAGCAGCTGCTAACGGGCAAGCGCCGCGTTCAAATTAACTAAACAAGGAGGTTATATGAAAATTGGATTTTTCTTCGGTGCCGGTGCAGAAATCGGGTACGGGCTGCCTAGTGGAGGGAAGTTTGCTATTGATCTGTTTCGCCAAAACCCTAGTAGCTATAGATCTCAACTTAGAGAGCAACTGCAGGCGGTTGATCTGACTTCTTCATATGCTGCGGACTGGCTACCTCAGGGCTTCCGAGATAAACGTATTCATGCGTTCGGTCGCAGTGAATTCACCAGTCTTATTGAGTCATCCATTGAGTATCGCCGAACAGAAATCATCCGTCGTCTCAATCAGTTTGATTCTGAATGTGATGAAGCTATGCAGAGCCTCGGCATTTCTCGTGAATTGATCGAGGCCAAGTTTTCTGAACTCACAGATAAGTCCATTGGAGACAGCCTCTATACGCATGTCATTAAACTGAACGAATTGCTAGCACAGGATGTAAGCCTCTTCAGTTCCGATTATTACTCCGCAATGCTGGACGTTGTGAAAAGTACTGAAGGCAGTGACGATCTTCGTCGCTATGTTACGGCTTTCCTGCAGCTTTTGGTTGGAGCACACGGGCAGGATTTGGTCAGAAGACTAAATCAGGAGCTGTTTGAAGCAGCTCCTGACGATTTGCCGATTTTTGATGATGTATCCGGAATGTTCCGATTGGAATTCAATCGCATCGGCTCAACTGCGCTGGAACTGTTACTGGAAGAAAGCAGAACCTTTGATATTAGCGAATCCAGTACAGCTTTATCGCTGCTTTGTGCTGTTGCTCAGAAGGTTTTGGAAAATATATTTACGACGGTTCTGGACTATCAAAAGCTGATTGATGATCACTTTCGGTATCTCTTTTCACCAGAAACAGAGTGGGCGAAATTCACCAAGATGGCTGTCTTCCTGAAAATAGCCCAAGACTATATAAAACAACAAGCTCCAGACATCGCTGATATACCAGCAGCGGGCTATTACCATGACCTGGCCAGCTTTGCGCAGAATCATGAGTTCTCAGCTATTGGCACAGCCAATTACAACAGCTTGCTTACACCGATTTTTGAGCAGCAAGGCCTGGATGTACCTGATGTTATCCATCTTAATGGCAGTGTGAATGACTACTACAACCCATACAAGAACACGGTTGTTACTAACGACGACTTTGATGCACTGGATGCTAACCAACTACACGTCCCATTCATTTTGACTCAAAGTGGTCTTAAACCACTGACTTCTGTAACGATGTCGCGAAGATACGTTCAACTATTTGATTCTTATAACAATTCCGATGCTATTGTCGTTGTGGGCTTTGGCTTCAACAAAGACGATAGTCATATCAATGGGTTGTTCAGGGAGCTGATCGAAAATCACGGTAAAAGATTGTTCGTAGTGAGTCGTGATGTCGATGGGACAGCAGAACAGCAACAACGGGATTTACGTAAGCGCTTGCGTATCGCCAACAACTACAGCCGATCAGTCATTGTTGTACCTGTTGATTCGGCTAGCAGGACGATTGGGGACGTTCTGTGGGTTGACCACATCATTTCAGAGCTAACACCGGATACACCAGAGGCTCAGGAATCATCAAATGGATAACGACCTGATCCTCTACACCACTGATGATGGTGAATCCCAGCTTATACTGCGAGAGCTGGGTGGTCAGGTATGGCTCACTCAGTTGGAGATGGCTGAGCTGTACCAGACCAGTAAGCAGAATATCAGCAAGCATGTTAAGGCCGTATTGTCAGATGGGGAGCTGGCTGAGGCGGCAGTTGTCAACTCTAAGTTTACAACTGCGGTGGGCCTTGAGTGAGATCACATAGATCCAGTACAACGAAACCGCAAGTTGACTGGTCCTATAGGTTGTCTGACAATAGCTCGACGACTCACCCCTTGCAGCGTCATTCAGTTGGCCTCTGCTTGGGGCGGAGAAACCGCCTTCGGGCGGTTTTTTCATTTCTGGCATAAGGAAAGCCACCGGATCAATGATAAAGTGGCGTAAAGGAAGAAACCCATCACCAAACCGGAGTACTGGTAATGGCTGTTCAGCAGGCCCCAAAGTTTCAGGAAGAATACAGTGCCAAGCTACCGGCGCTGACGTTATTGGCCAATCTTGGGTGGTCGTTTCTCTCACCTGCTGAGGCGCTGGCCAGCAGCGGTAACATAATCGTTACCAACATATAAGGGAGCCTTCAAATGACCAATCAACCATCGACACCACCGGCCGGTGAGTTCGTGGTGTTCACGACAGATGACGGCCAGGCTCGGGTCGAATGTCGGTTTGAGTCCGATACTTTATGGTTGTCACAGGCCGCCATGGCTGAGCTGTATCAAGTGACTCCGCAAGCGATTACGCAGCACATACGTGCTGTATATGAAGAGGGTGAGCTTGATCAAAACTCAACCTGTAAGGATTACTTACAAGTTCAGATGGAGGGGGCGCGTAGAGTCAGTCGTAAGCGGTTGCACTATAGCCTGTCGGTTATTCTTGCCGTCGGCTACCGCGTCCGGTCCACTCGCGGTACTCAATTCCGTCAGTGGGCGACGCGGACGCTTCAGGAGTATCTGGTTAAGGGCTTTGTTATTGATGATGAGCGCCTGAAGAACCCTCCGGTAGGTGCCTCGGTAGCGCCAGACTACTTTGATGAGCTGCTCGAACGTATCCGCGACATTCGCGCCAGCGAACGCCGGATGTACCTGCGCGTACGCGAGATATTTGCCCTCGCTGCCGACTATGAGCCGTCTCTGAAAGAAACCACGCAGTTCTTTAAAACAATTCAGAACAAGTTGCATTATGCCTGTTCCGGCCAGACGGCTGCTGAGCTGATTCATAGCCGAGCTGATGCCTCACAGCCAAACATGGGCCTGAACACATTCAAAGGCACAGAGGTGCGCAAGGGCGATATCGTCACGGCAAAGAATTACCTGACCGAACCAGAAATCAAAGAGTTGAACCGCATCGTTACCATGTGGTTAGACTTTGCCGAAGATCAGGCCGAGCGGCGACAGCAGGTGTTTTTGCAGGACTGGCAGAACAAGCTTGATCAGTTTTTGCAGTTTAATGACAGAGACGTTCTGGTTGGTGCTGGCTCCGTCAGTAAAAAAGACGCTGATGCCAAAGCAACTGCCGAATATGAACGCTTTGCAGAACATCGTCGGCGGCTGAAAGAGCAGGCCGGAGAGAACGATATAGAAGAGCTGTTACACTGGACGCCGCCAAAGCAGTAAGGATGACGAATGGAACACTACGCCCCCAAGTTTCAGGAAGAATACAGTGCCAAGCTACCCGCACTGACGCTATTGACCAGCCTTGGGTGGTCGTTCCTCTCACCTGCTGAGGCGCTGGCCAAGCGCGGTGGTAAGTACGATCAGGTGGTGCTGCGGGATATTCTGCGGGCCGAACTTGAAAGGCGCACCTTCACCTTTGCCGGGCAAACACACTCGTTGTCGGCAAAAGCCATTGATAATCTGATCGCTGAAATTTGTAGCCCGGCACTGAACGAAGGCCTGCTGAATGCCAATGAGCGCCTATACAACCATATGCTGTATGGCATTTCGGTCACTGAGTTTGTAGACGGTAAAAAAGCCAACCCGACCATTGCCATCATCGACTGGCAGAACCCTGCGAATAACAGTTTTACCTTTACGGAAGAATTTATTGTCACCCGCTCGGGCGGTGCTGGCTCGTCGGCGCAGGATACCCGCCGCCCGGACATCGTCTGTTTTGTGAATGGCATCCCCTGGGTGGTGATCGAGGCCAAACGCCCGGATGGCAGCAGCCGCAAAGGGCCGACCATTGATGAAGGCATCTCGCAGTCGTTGCGTAATCAACGCCATGATGAAATCCCGCAGTTATTCGCTTACAGCCAGTTGCTGTTGTCGGTGAATGGCATTGATGCCCGTTACGGCACCTGCGAAACCAAGAAGAAGTTCTGGGCGGCCTGGCGTGAAGAAGACATCTCGGATGCTGGGATGTTTGCTATTAAGAACCGGGCACTCAGTGATGAGCAGAAGAAGGGTTTATTCAGCCACCGTAACCCGGATGATCTGGCGTGGTACGAGAGTCTGATTGCAGGCGGTGAGCTGGCAGTCTCCGAGCAGGACAAAATGCTGATCAGTCTGGTCAGCCCAGAGCGCCTGCTGGAAATGACGCGCTATTTCACGCTGTTTGATAAAAAAGTCGGCAAGATCGTCGCGCGTTATCAGCAGGTGTTTGGCATTAAGCGTTTAATCGATCGAATCAATACCCGTAACTCTACAAACGGCCGCGAGGGCGGTGTTATCTGGCATACCACGGGGTCGGGTAAGTCGTTCACTATGGTATTTCTGAGTAAGGCGCTGATCCTTCACGATAGCCTGAAACAATGTCGGATTCTGGTTGTTACCGACCGGGTCGATCTTGAAACTCAGTTGAGCAAAACATTCGCCAGTGGTGGTGAGCTGGCAACGTCGAAAGACAAAGACGCGGCGATGGCAACCTCAGGTGCTCGCCTTGCGGAGCAGATCGGCAAAGGCAACGAGCGCATCATGTTCTCGCTGATTCAGAAGTTTAACTCAGCCACCAAGTTGCCTGAGTGTCATAACGACAGTGCTAATCTGATCGTATTGATTGACGAAGGCCACCGCAGCCAGGGCGGTGAAAACCATATTCGTATGAAGCTGGCGTTGCCCAACGCATCCTTCGTAGCTTTTACCGGCACGCCACTGTTAAAAGACGATAAAACCACCAATAAGTTCGGCCCGATCGTACATGCCTACACCATGCAGCGTGCGGTAGAAGATAAAACCGTAACACCATTGCTGTACGAAGAGCGCATCCCCGATATTGATGTAAACGACCGTGCAATTGACCGTTGGTTTGAGCGCATTACTGAAGGCCTGACCGAACAGCAGAAGGCTGACCTTAAGCGTAAGTTCTCAAAGAAAGGGCAGGTATACGGTGCCGATGAGCGTATTCATCTGATTGCTCTGGATATCGCTAACCACTTCGTGAAGAACGTTCCCGATGGCTTGAAAGCTCAGCTCGCTTGCGACAGCAAAGCATCGGCGATTCGTTATAAGAAATATCTGGATGAGGCCCAAGCCCTTTGGCCAGAAGGCAATAGGTTTGAATCGGCGGTCGTGATGAGTTCACCGGATACCCGCGAGGGTAATACGGCGGTGGATGAATCCGGTACGCCCGAAGTGACGCAGTGGTGGAAAGAGCACGTCGGCACACAAGACGAGCAGACGTACACCAAGCACCTGATTGAACGCTTTGATAAAGATGATTCGCTTAAGCTTCTGATCGTGGTGGATAAACTGCTGACCGGCTTTGATGAGCCAAAGAACGCTGTCTTGTACATCGACAAGCCGTTAAAAGAGCACAACTTGATTCAGGCTATTGCGCGGGTAAACCGCCTGCATCCGAAGAAAGAGTTTGGCTATTTGATTGATTATCGCGGGATTCTTTCTGAGTTAGATACCACGATACAAAAGTATCAGGATCTCGCCTCGCGTACTCAAGGCGGCTACGACATCGACGATATTGCTGGTCTCTACAACCAGATGAGCACGGAATACAAACGCTTACCGCAGTTGTATAAGCAGCTTTGGGCGATTTTCGATGGGGTGAAGAACAAAGCTGATACTGAATCTATGCGCCAGGCATTGGTGCCCAAGATAGAAGAAAGAGAATCGTCAGTGCCCGGCGAACAAAGCGAACTGGTCGATGTGAACCTGAAGAAACGTGAAGACTTCTATCAGGCGCTAACGGCCTTCGCCAGTTGTCTTAAGGTCGCGTTGCAGTCGGTGACCTTCTTTGAAGATAAAAGCTTTACCGATGACGATCGCCATCATTACAAAGAAACCCTGAAAGCCATGACGTCTCTGCGTCAGACTATTCAGCGCGATACGGGCGAGCGGATTGATTACGATGAGTATGCAGAAAAAGTAAAACAACTCATCGACAAACATGTGGTGGGTGTTGAAGTACGCGAGCCCGGTGGCCAGTATGACGTCGGTAATATGGGTAAAAGCCAGGAACCAGAAAACTGGACTGACAATAAGACCCGCAACGAAACCGACATCATCAAAACCCGTGTTACGAAGATGATTGAGCAGGATCTTCAGGATGACCCTTACGCGCAGGAGGAGTTCTCCAAGCTTTTGCGTCAGGCGATTGAAGAGGCCGAGGCGCTGTTTGATCATCCGTTGAAGCAATACATGTTGTTCCGTGACTTTGAAGAGCAGGTGCAGGAACGGCGTCTGGATGATCTGCCGGATGCTTTCTCGGGCAACCGTCACGCGCAGGCGTACTTTGGTATCTTCAAGAAGGTACTGCCAGAGGCACTGGCAGTGATGGATGAGCAGGTTCAGAAGCGCTGGGTAGAGCTGGCGTTTGAGGTAGACCGGCAGGTAGAAACCGCCGTCGCCGAGAACTCAATTAATCCTCAGAATATTGAGGCTGACATCCGTAATAAGTTGCTGCCGATGTTGTTTAAGTACTGCAAAGACGTTGGCGCCGGGCTGGATAAAGTGAAAAAGATGGTTGAGCTGATCGTGCAGATTACTCGTGTTGGCCTGAGCAATAAGTAACCTATGAACGTGCCTGTTCGCCCCAAGGGCGAGTTAATGAGCTTTTATTACGGGGATGAAAAGATCTCGTTCACCCGCTTGGCCAGAAAGTCCGAAAGCTCAAAAGTATTGATCAAAGTACACCCGGATTGCCAGGTAGTTGCGTTGGCACCAGAAGCCGCGAGCCGTGACTCGGTGTTATCTGCTGTTAAAAAGCGTGGCCGGTGGATTTATCAGCAGCTTTCAGAATTTAAAACACAGTTGGCAGACTATCAGCCACGTCAGTTTGTGAGCGGCGAGAGCCACTACTATCTGGGTAAGCAATACCTGCTCAAAGTGATTGAAGATTCTGAGGCGAAGCAGTCAGTAAAACTGCTGCGCGGTTCGATAGAAGTGACGGTCAGAAGTAAGTCACAGGACAAAGTCTCTGGACTTTTAAAAGACTGGTATCGGCTGCGGGCAAAAGAAACCTTCTCCAAGCGTCTGGATGCCGTATTGGAGCAAGCGCTTTGGGTTGAAGAACGACCACCGATGAGAGTGCTCACTATGCAGACTCAATGGGGGAGCTGTTCGCCTAATGGCAGGATTACATTGAATCCGTATCTGGTAAAAGCCCCACGGGAATGCATCGACTATGTGATTCTCCACGAGTTGTGCCATATCGCTGAACACAATCACAGTGAGCGGTTTTATCGTCTGATGGGGCAGGTCATGCCGAACTGGGAAAGCACGAAAGAGCGATTAGATCAAATGGCAGGGAAGTTGTTTTTGTGAGTACGTTATTCAAGGCTTGGGAATATTTTCTGCGTTTTCTGAAGTGGAAACGTGAACGAGAAGAGCGTGAAAAGACTATCGAAAAGTATGGTCGCTGGGCAGCTGAAACGACGCTACCAACGCGCTTTATAGCGCTATTTGAGCATCACGGTGTACACCGAAATCAGATTCCACGTTTCTTTGATCATGGTTTGACGGTAAAGGACGTAAGCAGCGATGAAGCTCTAACTGAAAAACTTACTGAGCAGATTTTACAAGATGCTTGTGATCTATTCGCTGTGCGGCGTGAGTGGCTGGATGGCGTTTCTGACGAGATTTATGAAGTTCATCATTTCTACAAATACCCTGCAGATTTCGAGCAATTTATTCAGAGGTTGGCTCGTGAGTCAGACGAGGCCGGCCGACTCTGGGGGAAAGTTATTATTCCATCGTCGAAGAGCCCGCGCTCTGACGCACTGTTCTTTATCGAAGAAAGGATAGGTTATTTGGGTAATGAACCTATTAGGCGTTTTCACCTGACCGGAACGTGGTCGTACGATTACTGGAAGTGCCGGGCCTACCTTGCTGCGTGTGTGTCAATAGCATGCCGGAATGGATGCCACGTCAATGGATCAGTTGTAGACCGAAAGTATCTTAAGAATGTTACTCAGGGGCTAGAGTTTATTGACCCTCAGGCACTACGTCGTTGTGGCCGAAGTTGGGAGCCAGAAGATATGGCCTATGACCCAGACGTCTTTCTTAAAGACCTTGAATTGGCAGGGTATGAAAATTCAAAACAGCTAGGATTGGAGTTGTGGTTGAAGTTAGCGAATGATGGTTGGATGGACGGATATGTTCCAGCAACCATTGATAAATTCGAGAGAGCGCTAAGTCTTGGTGCTCAAATTCCCCCAAGGAAACGCTACTGGTTCTGCTTAAGGAGAACGGAATGAGAGCAGCAACAATCAAACTCTTTTTGGTTCATGGAAGACCGAATGGGCTTAGAACAGCAGAGCTTTCCAATTGGTCTGGTAAGGCTGTGATGTTGCAAAGCCTATCCCAATAAACCTGCAACTGAAACGGATAGGCCACGCAGCTGGATATAATAGGGTTTATTCGGTTCTCGCGCATAGCCAGGCAAGCTGGCTGAAGCGCTCCTACAGGGGGCGATGTTCACGGCGTAATCGCGAATAGCCTCCGGCTGATTCGCTCCCACAAGGAATGTGACTCACAAGGAGTTTGGTGAATTAGTCTGTGTTATCGATTCTCGTGGGGAAGGTGTCGGGAAGAAGCTTCCCTCTTACAAGGGGTAGCCCTTCCAGGTTTTCGCGTATAGCCAGGCAGGCTGGCTGACGCGCTCCTACGAGGTATGTTCGCGGTGTTATCACGAATAGCCTCCGGCTGATTCGCTCCCACAGGGAACGTGTCTCACGAGGAGTTTGGTGACTTAGCCTGCGATATCGATTCTTGTGGGGAAGTTGTCGGGAAGAAGCTTCCCTCCTACAGGGTTCATGGCGTTGTCAGTTTTTCGCGCATAGCCAGGCAAGCTGGCTGAAGCGCGCCTACAACCTTTCACGGCCCTCAGGTATCATGCGGCCTTCGTCTGTATGAACTGGGGTTCTGTCTTGTCTGATTCATCTGTTATCCGTCTTACTGAGTACAGCCACGGCGCGGGTTGTGGCTGCAAGATCTCGCCTAAGGTGCTGGATACGATTCTGGCGTCTCAGCTGACGCTGCCTGATAGTCCGAATCTGCTGGTGGGTAACAGCTCGAAGGATGATGCCGCTGCATACGATATCGGCAACGGCCAGGCGGTACTGAGTACCACGGATTTCTTTATGCCGATCGCGGATGATCCGTTCGATTTTGGTCGTATTGCCGCGACCAACGCGATTTCGGATATCTATGCCATGGGCGGTAAGCCGTTGATGGCGATTGCGATTCTCGGCTGGCCGGTGAATGTGCTGGCGCCAGAGGTAGCTCAGCGTGTTGTCGATGGTGGCCGTCAGGCCTGTGCCGATGCCGGTATCCCGCTTGCTGGCGGTCACAGCATTGATGCGCCAGAGCCGATCTTTGGTCTGGCGGTTACCGGCATCGTTGATATCGATAAGCTGAAGCAGAACGATCAGGCGACGGCTGGCTGTAAGCTGTATCTGTCGAAGCCTTTGGGAGTCGGTGTGCTGACCACTGCGCAGAAGAAGAAAATTTTAAAGCCAGAGCATGAGTTTCTGGCGCGTGACACCATGTGCATCCTTAATAAGGTCGGTGAGAAAATTTCTGCCGTTGATGGCGTTGAAGCACTGACGGATGTCACCGGCTTTGGCCTCGGCGGGCATCTGCTGGAGATCTGTGAGGGCAGTGGCGTAGACGCTGAGATTAACTATGATGCGCTGCCTGTGATGGCGCCGGTGAAAGACTACATCGCACAGGGCTCTATGCCTGGTGGTACGGGGCGTAATTTTGAGAGTTACGGCGAGAAGCTTTCAGAAATGACAGACGAGCAGCGCGCCATCATTTGTGACCCTCAGACCAGCGGCGGTTTATTGATTGCCGTGCGCCCTGATCAGGCAGCCGAGGTCGAGGCGATTCTTGCCGAAGAAGGCTTGCAGAATGAGTGCATTGGTGAACTTGTCTCTGCCACTGGCTCAGCCGTGCGCGTGACGATTAAAACAGGAAGTTAATAATGAGCCGCCCGGATACTGCTGACTTCAGAACACTGTTCTTATCGGACACTCCGATGATGGATACCCGTGCGCCGCTGGAGTTTAAAAAGGGTGCTTTTCCCCACACGGTCAGCTTGCCGTTAATGACGGATCAGGAGCGTGCGAAAGTCGGAACCTGCTATAAAAAGAAAGGCCAGGACGAAGCTATTAAACTCGGCCATCAGTTGGTATCCGGTGATATCAAAGAGCAGCGCGTTCAGCGTTGGCTTGAGTTCGCTCAATCTAACCCGGAAGGGTACCTGTACTGTTTTCGCGGAGGTCTGCGCAGTCAGATTACGCAGCAATGGTTGAAAGAGGCGGGTTGCGAATACCCGCGCATTACCGGCGGCTACAAAGCCATGAGACGTTTCCTGATCGATACTCTCGAACGTGTTGTGGTTGAGAAACCTCTGGTCGTGGTTGCGGGGCAGACGGGGTGTGCAAAAACTGAATTACTGAAGCAGGTTCCGGCCAGTGTTGATCTTGAAGGTCTGGCGCATCACAGAGGCAGTACGTTTGGTAAACGCCCGGGTGGCCAGCCTGCACAGATCGGCTTTGAAAATGCTCTCGCGGTTGATTTCCTTCGTCACGAAGAATTTAAAGCGGATATGCCGGTTATTCTCGAAGATGAGAGCTTGTTAATCGGGCGTTGTGCATTGCCTGAAACCTTACGCAACCAAATGGCGAAGGCATCGCTTGTGATCGTTGAAGCGAGCTTCGAGTCCCGCGTTGAGCACAGTTATAACAATTACATTCTGAATAAATTAACCGAGTGGCAGCAGGCGCTTGGCACCGACGAGGGTTTTGCGGCGTTCGCTGATGATCTGCGTCAGAGCATGAGTAAAGTGGAGCGGCGCCTTGGCGGGGTTCGCCACCGCGCGATCACCGAGCTGCTCGAACACGCTATTCATCAACACGAGCAGGGCAATCCTGAATTACATCGTGAATGGATTGGTCATCTGCTTGAGCAATATTACGACCCTATGTATCAATACCAGCTGTCCCGTAAAAAGGGGCGCCTGGCCATGCGGGGCTCTTTCGATGAAGTGCGCGATTATCTGAACTCTCTTTCTGTATCTGATCTAAAAGGATAAATAATGATGTTACGTTCTGTTTTTGCAGCCGCAGCAGGCTTACTGATGAGTGCGGCAGCCGTCGCCGAAACCTTTACCTTTACGGCCATTCCTGACGCCGATGAAAGCCGTCTGAATGCACGCTTCGGTAAAGTGGCAGACTACCTGTCAGAGCAGCTGGGCGTGGATGTAAAATACATCCCGGTAAAATCCTATCCTGCGGCGATTACGGCATTCCGCAATGATCAGGTACAGCTGGCCTGGTTCGGTGGTTTGTCTGGTGTACAGGCGCGCGCACTGGTTGAGGGGTCTGAAGCTATTGCTCAAGGCTATGAAGATCAGTTCTTTAAAACTTACATCATTGCTAACACCAGCACTGAGATCGACGCATCTGATGAACTGCCAGAGGATATTAAAGGCAAGACGTTTACCTTTGGTTCAAAGGGGTCTACCTCTGGCCGCCTGATGCCTGAATTCTTTATTCGTGAAGCCTTCAATGCATCCCCTGATGAGCTGTTCAGCCGCGTGGGTTTCTCGGGTGATCACAGCCGTACTATTGCGCAGGTACAGAGTGGTGTGTATCAGGTCGGTGCTGTGAACTACAGCGTTTGGGATACCGAAGTGGAAGAAGGCAAGATCGACACAGATAAAGTTAAAGTGATCTGGACGACGCCTACCTATCCGGATTATCAGTGGACGATTCGTGGTGATGTCGACGCCCGCTATGGCGAGGGCTTTAAAGAAAAAGTCAGAACCGCGCTGCTGGATATGAAAGACGAAGATCTGCTCGCGAGCTTCCCGCGTAAGTCGTTTGTTCCTGCGAGCAACGATGACTATGCCCCGATTGAACGCACAGGCAAAGCCATCGGCCTGCTGGATTAATCATGCAGGGTCAGGCCATGTTCCAGCTTACTGGAGCGTCTTTTGCGCACGATGATCAGCTTGTGCTGCACGACATTAGTCTGGAAATTCGTGACGGTGAAAAAGTCGCTCTCGTGGGCCCATCGGGTGCGGGTAAGTCAACGCTGCTTTCGCTTTTATGGAAGCAGCAGCCTGACGCCGTTGCTTTGTGCCCGCAGGAAAGTGGTCTGGTGGACCTGTTATCCACCTATCAGAATATTTATATGGGCGGGTTATCCCGCTTTTCGACGCTTTATAATCTTATCAACCTCATTCGCCCTTGGGCTGTTCGTCGTGAAGAAGTTGCTCGCGTTGCGCGTACCTTAGGTATCGAAGATAAACTCTGGAACTCGCCGGATCAGTTGTCTGGCGGGCAACGCCAGCGTGTTGCGCTCGGGCGTGCTCTGTATCGCAATAAGTCTATATTTATGGGTGATGAGCCCGTGTCTTCGCTTGACCCCGAGCAGGGCGAACAATTATTGATGCACGTGCTTCAGCAACATACGACGGCGATCGTTGCCATTCACAGCCCGGAATTAGCGGCTAAGCATTTTGATCGCATTATTGCCTTAAAAGACGGTCGCATTTTCGGCGACTGGCAAGCGGCAGAGTTGGATCTCAGTACCCTCGAAACCGTTTATCAGGATGCCTGACATGGGCGGTAAGAGTGTTTCCCTAGCTAAAGGTGAAAAGTCTAAAGCTGAAAAGCCTAAAGGCAAAAAATCTACCGGCGCACGCTTTCGGGACCTGAGTCTGTGGTTTGTGCTTGTTGCCATTGTTTCTTTGTTCTTCGCCGATATTTTTCTGTATCAGCCTGACCCCTGGGAAGAGTTTACCCGCATAGGCTGGGGAATGGTGACGCCGTTCTGGCCGGACGCGAATGAGCTTCTGATGTCTGCACTGCATACCGTCAGTTTTGCCTTGCTCGGTGTGGCAGTGTCGGCAGCCTTAGGCGTGTTACTGGCCATCTGGTTTCACTGGCGTGTGGTCAGAGTATTTTCTGCCGTTATCCGCTCGGTGCATGAAATTTTCTGGGGCCTGCTGTTTATGCAGGTATTTGGTCTCAGTGCATTAACGGGCTTGTTGGCGATTATTATTCCTTTCGCAGGCATTTTTGCGAAAGTCTTTTCAGATATCTTTCATCAGCAGTCTTCTGCGACGGTCGATACACTTGCAGGCTCCAGTCGTTTAAGCCGTTTCTTTTATGGATGGATACCACAGGCCTGGCCAGCCATGGGCTCATATATCCGTTACCGCTTTGAGTGCGCATTGCGGTCGAGTGCGATTCTGGGCTTTATCGGCCTGCCAACATTAGGGTTTCATCTGGAGACTGCCTTCCGTCAGGGCGACTACAGCGAAGCGGCGGCGGTATTCTGGGTGTTTCTGTTATTGATAGGCTCCGTCAGGCTCTGGTTTTATAAAAAGCTCTTGCCAGCCTATCTGTTGGGTGCTGTTTTTTTGTTGCCGGAAACGCCGCCCGTGAATGCGAGTTTCGTGTGGCAGTTTTTTACTCAGGATTTATGGCCCAACCCACTACTGAACGGCGACCTTCCGGGCGCGATGAGTTGGTACGGCAATGTACTGGCTGATGAAGTTGGGCCTGCACTGATACAGACGATTGCTATTACACAAGCGGCGCTGGTGCTCAGTGGGGTAATGGCATTGGCCTGGTATCCATTCGCCAGTCGTTGGCTTGTCGGGCGGTATTACTGGGTAGGGCGGTTTAAACTTCTGGTATTGAGGTCTGTCCCTGAGCTGATGCTGGCGTATCTGTTTATGTTGCTGTTTGGCCCTTCGGCCTTGCCAGCGATTTTCGCATTGGCGTTGCATAATGGCGGCTTAATAGCGTTTCTTCTTGCTAATCACAGTCAGGATGCGTCTTCTCAACAGAGGCTGGATTCCCCCTCTGGGTTAGCGCGCTATTTTTATCAGGACTTGCCTCAGCGTTACCCGGCGTTTCTGGCCCTGCTGTTTTATCGTTGGGAAGTGATCATGCGTGAGAGTGCCATGATGGGCGTGTTGGGTATTGCGACGCTGGGCTTTTATGTTGACTCTGCGTTTGAGGAGATCCGCTTCGATAAAGCGTTTTTCCTGATTCTTGTCGCAGCAGCGTTGAATGTTATCGTGGACAGCCTGTCCCGCCGTTTGCGTAGAGCGGCCGGTTTAAAAACACCGCGGATGTAGTATGTCGATTGCCTTTCTTTTTATTTCAGCCATCTGCTGGACGTTGTTTGATCTCTCACGTAAGAAACTGGTGGCCAACGAAACGCCTCTGGCGCTGACTCTGGCATTCAATGTCGGGGCGATCCCTCTATATCTTGCGGCGTATTTTATAGCCTCAGATTCCACCGTGTCGGCTGGATACTGGCTTCCGTCTTTGGTAGCTGCAGTACTTGCGGCGATGGCCGCGGTTGGTTTTATTACGGCGCTCAAACTGGGGGATGTGGCTAAGGTTATTCCGGTGCTGGCCCTGACGCCTGTGATTTCGACCCTGGCTGCAGGGTGGCTGTTGGATGAGTCATTGAGCGTCTACCAGTGGCTCGCCATGTTGGTTACCGTGGTGGCGATCGGTGGTGCGCAGGGCGGTTTGCACCATGTTAAGGGAAAGCCTTTTCTTCTGATGTTGCTGGTCTGCTTTGGCTGGGGCGTTGGTATTGTCTTTGATAAGCAGGCGCTGGAGCACAGTGGGCCTTTCTTTCACGGTGTCGTGCAAACAACGTTAGGGTCGCTATTGATTGCGAGTTACGCCTTTGCGACGAAAACCCCGGCAAGATTACAGGGCCAGGCGTTAAGGCTGATACCAGCACTGTTGGTGTTTGTCGGTGCTGTTGTCTTTCAGTGGCTTGCGCTCGATGGTCTGGATGCGGGGATTGTTGAGACCGTCAAACGCAGTGTCGGCATTGTTGGAGCTTTATTAGGTGGTTTGTTATTGTTCAGAGAGGCCATAACAAAAGCGCAGGTATTCTGGTGCATTGTGATTCTGGCCTGCATTCCGGTAATTCTTCAGCCCGAGGTGTGAAATGAACAAGAAGGTTCTGATCGGTATCGCAGACGGTACCGAAGAGTTGGAAGCCGTCACTATCATCGACGTGCTGCGCCGAGCGGAGGTCGACGTCACGGTGGCTTCGGTGGCGCCAGGCCATGAAGTGGAGTGCTCGAGAGGTGTCCGTCTGGTTGCAGACAAGCTCATTGGTGAGTGTGTCGCAGAAGACTGGGATGCGATTATGGTGCCGGGCGGTATGCCGGGCGCGCAGAATCTCTCGGATAACGAAGCCTTCGTCTCCCTCCTCAAACAACAACACAGTAGCGGTAAACTGATTGCAGCCATCTGTGCTGCGCCATACGTTGTTCTGGCGTGTCATGGTTTACTCGAAGGCAAATCAGCGACGGCTTATCCCGGGTTCAGAGAAGATCTGACAACGGTCGGAGTCATGCCGAGTGATGAGGTGGTTGTTATCGATGGCAATATAATGACCAGCCAGGGGCCCGGTAGTGCAATGCAGTTTGCTTTAGCTCTGGTGACAAAGCTGTGCGGGGAAGAGGTGTCTCACCAGGTCGCGGACGGTTTATTAGTTTAATGCGCCCCTGAACAATTCTCTCAGGAGCGCATTAGTGTTTACGCGTGGTATACGCGTGAGCCTCAGAGGTTCATGCAGTTTGCATAGTAAGTGGTGGTCGCTGGCCAGTCAGAGAAAACGCCGATAACGCCAACATCCTGAGCCAGAACATCCAGCACTGTCATAACGTCACCGTCGTTATCGATCACATCCATACCGCCATCATCGCCATTCACCGACTGGAAGTACCAGCCACCGTTGTCCGTCAGGCGACCAGAGCGTTCAAGTGTCCAGGCGATCAGTTTCAGGCCCGCTGCTTTGGCATTGATCGCGTACTGTGAAGGTACGATGTCGCCGTCGCTGTTCACGTTCAGCAGCATCCACATAGGTGGCGCCAGAACGCGTAGGCCTTCATCAACCCATTCTTCCATCTGTGCCTGTGTCACGCTGGTATCGTAAACGCCATCGAGATAAACCGCCTGGCGACCATACCAGGTGTTATCAATCCAGTATTTTACGTCTTCGTAATTAAACGATTGCGGCCAGACTTTGCGTGGGTGGATACCCGCATCACGGTATTCGTCGATCATTTGCTGAGCGTACATTTCCTGGGTGTAGTCGCCTTCAAACGGCATCTCTACCGAAGGGGATTTCAGTTCAGGTGTGTAGTGGGCGCCCAGTTCTTTGAACAGTTGGATGCTTTCTGCGTGGGTCAGCAGGGTACCTTTCGATGCGTAGAGGTCTGTGCGGTAGTCTGCTGTGGCATTCATGTAGCCTTCAATGGTGGTTGCCGTGCGGTCTGCCGCGTCCATTTTTCCCTGCAGACTTTTGAATTCAGCGAGGGTAATGTCGCTGGTACAGCAGGTGATATCCGCTGCATTGGTAAGCATGCCATTGCTGTCGAATTCAGGTGGTACTGAACACTTTTCAGCCAGTGGCGTTGCCAGAATATTCGTTGTGGTGTGAAGGTCGCATTGTGAATGGCGGCACACCAGCTCGCGATCTTTCGTGAAGGTTACGTCGCATTCAAGAATGCCTGCGCCCATTTTTGCCGCCGCTTCGTAGGATTCTTTCGTGTGCTCTGGAAATTGCAGAGGTGCACCACGGTGGCCGATTGAGAAGCGGCTCTGGAAGAAAGGACCAGTGTCACAGCTTTTCAGCTTATCTTTGAGTTCGCCTTCGTCCATATCTTCAACAAGGTAAAAAGGGCGAGGGCCGATCTGGGTTTCAGAGAATTTACCGAAGAACCATTTACCAAAATGGCTGTTGCGGTGGCCAGGGCCAGCATGGGTGGCGCAGCCGGCAACCAGCATCAGAGATGCCAGAGCGTAGGTCAGAAGGGATTTCATTATTAACCTCCATATCAGTTGGAAAACAGGGAGGTTCAGGCTAGACGCCAAGGATGTCAGTTTTAAAACTGCTGGGTGACGGTCTTATTTCATTTGGTCTTCCTGATGACGTGGCGTACCTTGTCGACATCCTATCATCAGGAAGAGAGGGTTCGTTATTGGTCGGCAGACTGATGCTCACCGTATTTTTCCGTTACCCAGTCCGGGTGCTTCCACATAATTCTCGGGTCTTTGTATTTTTTCAGATCCCGGAACATATTCTGCCAATCATACACTTGCGCATGCCAAGGATTATTCGGCTTGGTCGGCATACGCTTGACGCCATAGACAATTTCGCCGGCTGTTTCTTCTGCCTGAAACGTACCGAAGAGTTTGTCCCAGATAATGAGTACACCGCCGAAATTCTTATCAATCTGCTCAGGGTTGCTGCCGTGGTGCACTCTGTGATGTGACGGAGTATTGAAGATTTTTTCTGCCCAACCCAGCGTCCGGACTTGCTCGGTATGCAGGAAAAACTGATAAACCAGATTGGCCTCGATCGCGATTAAGGTCCAGGTTTTATCGAAACCGACAAACGCGGCAGGAATCCACCAGAGAATCCAGGTCCCTGAAAATGCATAGGTGAAGTTCTGCCGCAGTGCCGTCGAGAAATTCATGTGCTCAGAACTGTGATGCGTTACGTGCGCATTCCAGAACCAGCGAATTTTATGCATCAGGTAGTGCGCGGCATACATACACAGGTCGATAAACAGAATCAGAGCGATGATGCTGACAACGCCGACCTCTGGGTTCCATTGAAAGCCAAATTGATACACCCAGTCGTAAAACAGCTGAATAAACAGTGCGATGGCGATGCCGTCGACGATTTTATACGACGCACCTGTCATCAGATTGGTGAAGGTTTCAGGGAAGTGATAGAGCTTAGTAACCCCACGACGTTTGGCCCAGAGGTTTTCAATGACCATGGTTCCGATGAACACACCGGCAAACAGCCCAATAAATAGCAGTGCGCGCAGTAAGTCTTCCATCAGTGTCTCCAGCTTTCTTATTTGATGCTGATAGATTAGCGCAGTCGTTGTGGGCTATATTGATATTTTCAGACTCTTAATTGATATTTTCAGACATTCTTACTCAGCGAGGATCAACAACTTATGACAATTGTGCACGAGTGCTTCTAAAAGAGCGCGGCGTATGAAAGAGCGGGATTCTCGTTTAGCCGGGCTGTCTGTCACCGGGGACTTAATGTCTCTGGTGTCGTCGTACGTCTCCGAGCAGCGCCGCTCTGTGCCGGCGGTACTGAGCCGTGAGGGTGGCGCTCGACGCCTGACCTTCGATGAATGGTGGGCGTTGCTGGACAGCGTCCGCGACGGTTTAGGCTCATCCTCGATTGGGATTGATCTGGCTCGCCGAGTCGGCCCTGAGCATGTTGGCGTCATTGGTTACCTGACCTTGTCATGTCAGACGGTTCTGGAGGCTTTTCAGTACTTTGAGCGCTTTCAGACCTTGCTCTATGAAGGTCCGAAGGCCCGGCTCGAATTGAGAGACGGCCTTGCTGGCTTGGTGTGGGATACGAGCTTTGGCGGCTCGACGCGTGTATCGGATCAGGTGATCCTCGGCGGCTTTGTGACTTTCTTGCGAAGAATGACGGGGCAGAGCGAACTCACAATAGAACGTGCGGAAACTTGGTGGAACGACGTGCCCGCCAGCGATCTGTTCGAGCGCCACCTAGGTGGGAGCCTCGTGTGCGGCGCCAGTGCGAATGCACTCTGGTTCGATGCCAATGTGCTGACACTGCCACTGGTCAGCCACGACGATGTCACGTTCAGGGCATTAAATGAAAAGGCAACCGCAGCACTGGCAAACATGCCCGACCTTGGGCGGTTTGCGGATACCGTACGGCAACTCATCATTGAGCGTTTACCATTGGGTGACGCCGACCAGAGCGCAATTGCTTCTCGACTGGCGATGTCAGAGCGCACATTGCTGCGCAGGTTGCGTCAGTCGGGTATTGGCTTCAGGGATCTGCTGGGGCAGGTGCGGGTAGAGTTGGCGCAGGTATATCTGCGGGATAAGCACCTGACCCTCAGTGAAATCGCTCTGCTGCTTGGCTACTCAGAGCAGGCGCCTTTCAACCGGGCTTTTCGTAAAGCAACGGGCAAAACACCGGGCAAGTGGCGGGCTGAGTTCAAAACAGTTTAGCCCAGCAAAACTATAGGCAAGAAATAGTTGGCCTGATAGTATCAATGCCCTAACTTAGAGCATAAGGATGTGTAACGTGAGTTCACCGGTCATTTCCAATCTTTCCCAGTTCCAGCTATCTCCATTCGGGCCTCAAGCCTCTGGTCGTCAGATCCTCGCTGACGAGCAAATGCAAAAGTTGCTTCAGAACTTTCAGGCGAGCTCGCAAGAGCAAAGCAGTACTGGGTATCATGCTCTGGCAGTAATAAGTGCAGTTAACAGCCTTCGTAGTAGTGCCGTTCCAGTGAATTCTTATGTTCGTAACGGCTCCCCATCGACCCGTTGCATTTCGGGCCCAGGTTTCGAAATTGAATATGAGCTGAATATGGGGCTCTCGCAGACCGATATTACGATCACAGATATTCGGGTTGTGAGGCAAAGCGCTCGTAAGGTAACTGAGCCCGGTCTATGGAATGTTGAGGCGGACGCTGAGAATGGGTCATGGAAGGTTGCCTCTACTCCTTCATATAACCTCCAGGCTGCAAGCCAGAGAGGCGGAACTATAGAGAAGCCCTTACAAATAGGTATTAACGGCTATTGTGGCGGCATTAGAGAAGCTGCTGAAATACTTCCTGATCACATATCAAAAGGTGACCCTGCTGTAATAGATAAGCTTAAAGCGTCTGGTTTCGAGTTATTTTATACACCGCAACACAAAGCGGGTAAGGCTGGCTGGGAATTTGTAAGGCGTCTCGGGAAGAGGACTCCCTCAGAAGATGTTGTTAAGGCGGGGCGGGTGTTAGCTAGTTATATGAAAGATGCACACCAGCGAGGGTTGCGCGTCGAGTGGACGAGTCATCGTGGTGGTTCGGCTGTTTTGACCGAGGCAATGAGATGTTTGAAGCAAGCCAATGTTGACTTGAAAGGAACGCAGCGCATTTTTCTTAGCGATCACACTAGCAGCCACTATGAAGCAGATATCGCTCGGCGGGCTATTGGTATGGATGTGCGTGATTCTAAGTGGTTCAATTCTTCTCCGGGACTAGCCCAGGTTATTGGTGGCCAGAGGTTCGGTGGTGCGACGGTAGCGTGCTCTCTTAATAAGCTTGTCAATCATACTCCGAGGGACCAAATAGCAAGTGAATTCGTTGGTACGGCCTATGATGTCGTCGCACAAAGCAAGAATACTATGGCAGTCGGGGGATTAGTGGGGGCCTTAGGCACGACACCAGGATTTGCCCTTGTAGTGTTGGGCGCTATTCTGGCCAGTGCACCTACGTTGACCGAGGGCTACCATAGAAGCCCTGTTGAGCCACTCAAAACATTAGCGAAGAAAGTTCAGAATAAGGTCTTCTGAGGATTATGCGATTATTTGGTACTGAGAAACTCCCCAAGGGGCCTAGTTTTCGCTCCGCAAGGCTTATCTGTAAAGACTTGGGATGTAGCTCACTGGAATTCAAGGCACCAGCCCCTCGGCCGGCTTTTGGAGGGCGCTGGGAGGAGGAGCCAGGCTCAGTTGATCTAAATTCTCCAGCGCGCTTTGAGTTGGCAGAAACTTGGGATAAGAAAGTTATCGAAGGTATGCGCTGGCAGCGGCTTTACTCGAATAACTGGCGTTTTAATGGCTTTCCAATTATCCAGCCTCGCGTCGGATATCTCAGTTGTTTTGTTGATGTCCATGCGGTAGATGGCCTCCCGATTAATGAGAGTTTGTTTGATTTTAGCGTATTGGCAAATCAGGTGTTAACTAATAGGGAGTTGTGTATTTATGCAAGAACTGAAGAGGGCTATACAGAGGCCGCTCTCGACGTAAACCCTGATCTATGGCCGGATGTTTTAGGGCCTGTTAATAGTCAGTGGTTGAATAAGCATGGTAATGACTGGCTGTACATTGAAGAACAGCAGCTGACTGATACCGCTTATGCTATCAATTGGATCTCGCCAATTACTCATCAGCATTATGTGTGTTTTCGGTTTGTAATCAGACGTTATTCTATTGAAGGCCCTAACGCTTATCGAATCGAAGAGCGGGTTCGCCCCGACACCTTCCTTGATCTGATGCACCAGATCATGGACTCCGTAAAGCTTGAACTTTGTGAAGAGATGAAAGTTGAACGGGACCGCATTCGAACAATAGAACCGTCGGAGAGGCGTCCGGTAATTGAGTTTACTCCGGAGCAGTTGAAGGTTGCTAAACATGTACTCTACATGAGTAGTTTCAGGAAATCAGAGGATGGTGATGACAGGTGGAGTTCTGGAATGGAGCGTCTCGCCCCCCGCGAAGAGGTCGAGGCCTTTCTGGATGAGCGTGTGAAGTTTAAGCCATTACCGGGAAGCTATCCGCGCGGTGAGATTATTTATAACCGTGTGCCTGTGTTACCGATTACCAGGCTTTTAGATTCGCAGCCGCAGTCGTCCCTTGAAGAGAAGGTGAATTTCTGAACCGGATACTGTCTCCTCGAGCAACTGGTGACTAAATTGCAGAACAAGGTTTCTTGATTCGATGAGACTATTTGGTACGGAGAAATACCCTAAAGGTCCTTCTTTTAGAACGGCAAAACATGTTAGCAAAGACCTTGGCCTTGCTAGCCTTTCCTTTATGGCTCCAAACCCTAAACCAGCGCACGGGGGCTCATGGAATAAAGAACCAAATCACTTCAATGCTGCTAGTGATGCAGGGTTCGAACGGGAATTGACTTGGAATCAGTGTGAGATAGAGTCTTTGAGTCGCCTGAGGGTATATTCAAGCAGCTGGGAGTTTCGAGGTATCCCAGTGATAGAGGGGTATTGCGGGTTCCTCAATTGCATTGTGGATATTAGACGGGTAGGTGACCTGCCAGCGAACGAAAGTCTCTTCGATAACTGGGTTCTTGCCAGAGAGCTACTAAGAAACGAAGAGCTCTGTACTTACGCCGCAACGTCAGAGGGGTATACCGCCGCACCGTTGGATTCGAATCCTGATCGCTGGCCGGAAGTTTTAGGTCCTATCAATAGTCAGTGGGTGAATAGAAATGGTACTGACTGGCTGTACACAGAGGAACAGCAGCTTTCAGATACAGCTAATGCTGTTACATGGGCTACCCCTATTTCTCATGATCGGTATCTAAGTTGTTTATTTCTAATTGAACGCTCTTCTTGGCATGGCCCTAACGCCTATCGAATCGAAGAGCGGGTTCGCCCCGACACCTTCCTTGATCTGATGCACCAGATCATGGACTCCGTAAAGCTTGAACTTTGTGAAGAGATGAAAGCTGAACGGGACCGCATTCGAACAATAGAACCGTCGGAGAGGCGTCCGGTAATTGAGTTTACTCCGGAGCAGCTGAAGGTTGCTAAACATGTACTCTACATGAGTAGTTTCAGGAAACCAGAGGATGGCGATGACAGGTGGAGTTCTGGAATGGAGCGTCTCGCCCCCAGCGAAGAGGTCGAGGCCTTTCTGGATGAGCGAGTGAAGTTTAAGCCATTGCCGGGAAGCTATCCGCGTGGGGGTATTATCTATAACCGCGTACCGGTTCAGCCAATAACAAAGCTGGTTGATTCACTTCCTCAGGGGGCTATTGCACGAAAGGCTATTCCAGAGTGAGTAAACCGCAGGCATCAACTGTTTACAGGGATTTTTCCGACCTGTAGAGTACTCGGTCTTTACATTCATGTGGCCTGTCGTGGGGGCCACCACTGACAAGGATTTACTATGCCTGTTATTACCCTTCCAGACGGCTCCAAACGCGAGTTCGATCAACCCGTTACCCTGATGCAAGTTGCCGAAGATATTGGCCCTGGTCTCGCCAAAGCGACCGTATGTGGTCGTATTAACGGTGAACTGGTCGATGCCTGTGAGCTGATCACCGATGACGCCGATGTCACTCTGATCACCGGTCGCGACGAAGAAGGTCTGGAAGTTATCCGTCACTCATTCGCTCACCTCGTTGGTCATGCCGTTAAGCAGCTGTACCCAACGGCTAAGATGGCCATTGGCCCGGTGATCGAAAACGGCTTCTATTACGATATTGATTACGAGCGTCCATTTACACCCGAAGACCTCGAAGCCATCGAGAAGCGTGTTAAAGAGCTGATCAAGAAGGATTACGAAGTCATCAAGAAGATGACGCCGATCAAAGACGCACGCCGCGTGTTTGTTGATCGTGGTGAAGACTACAAAGTTGAGTTGATCGACGATCTGATCGAAAAAGGTGAAGAGGCGGTTGGCCTGTATCACCATGAAGAATACACAGATATGTGTCGTGGTCCGCACGTACCGAATACTCGTGTTATGCGTATCTTCAAGCTGCAACGTGTGTCTGGCGCCTACTGGCGTGGAGATTCTCAGAACGCTCAGCTGCAACGTATCTACGGTACTGCGTGGAACGACAAAAAAGAAATGAAAGCGTATCTCCAGCGTCTTGAAGAGGCTGAGAAGCGCGACCACCGTAAACTGGCGAAGCAGCTGGATCTGTTCCACCTGCAGGAAGAAGCGCCGGGTATGGTGTTCTGGCATCCGAACGGCTGGACCATTTATCAGGTACTCGAGCAGTACATGCGTAGAGTTCAGAACGATGCTGGTTATCAGGAGATCAAGACCCCGCAGGTTGTTGATCGCACCTTGTGGGAGAAGTCTGGCCACTGGGAACACTACTCAGATGCCATGTTCACTACGGAATCTGAGAAGCGCAGCTACGCGGTGAAGCCGATGAACTGCCCATGCCATATTCAGGTGTTCAATCAGGGTCTGAAGTCTTATCGTGAACTGCCGCTGCGTCTGGCTGAGTTTGGTTGCTGCCACCGTAATGAGCCATCCGGTGCGCTGCACGGCATTATGCGTGTGCGTGGCTTCACTCAGGATGATGCACACATCTTCTGCTCGAACAGCCAGATCCGTCAGGAAGCTTCTGATTTCATCAAGCTGACTCTGGACGTCTACAAAGACTTCGGATTCGACGCGGTTGAAATGAAACTTTCAACGCGCCCGGAAGGTCGTATTGGTGAAGAGTCGCTTTGGGATGAAGCTGAAGCGGCACTGGAAGATGCTCTTAACGACGCCGGCCTCGACTGGGAACTCCAACCGGGTGAAGGTGCGTTCTACGGTCCTAAGATTGAATTCTCTCTGCGCGACTGCATCGGCCGTGTATGGCAGTGCGGTACGATTCAGCTTGATTTCATGCTGCCAGAGCGTCTCGGTGCTCAGTTCGTCGACGAAGATGGCGAGCGTAAGACGCCGGTTATGCTGCACCGTGCTATTCTTGGCTCGTTCGAGCGTTTTGTCGGCATTCTGATTGAACACTACGCGGGCGCAATGCCGCCATGGTTGTCTCCGAAGCAGGTCTCAATCCTGAATATCACAGACAGTCAGGCCGAATATTGCACGGAAATCGCCGAAAAACTCAAAGCTGCGGGCTTCAGGGCCGATGCGGACTTGAGAAATGAGAAGATCGGCTTTAAAATCCGCGAGCATACTTTACACAAGGTCCCTTTCCAGCTCGTGGTGGGGGACAAAGAAAAAGAAACAAACACTGTCGCAGTGCGCACCCGTAAGGGTGAAGACCTCGGTACAATGAGTGTCGACGAGTTTATTGCCATCCTCGAGAAGGCGATTGCAGAACGCGGCCGGTTTGGAATGGAGAACTGATCATCAGACGCGATAATAGAAGAGGAGCACGTGATAATCGTGCCCCCATTAACGACCAGATTCGTGCAAACGAAGTCCGGTTAATCGGAGCAGACGGCGAGCAAGTAGGCGTCGTTTCTTTACGCGAAGCCCTTGAGGCCGCCCAAGAAGCCGAACTGGATCTGGTTCAGATTTCAGATGGCGATCCGATCGTCTGTAAGATCATGGACTTCGGCAAGAAGCTCTACGAAGAGAAGAAGCAGAAAGCCGAAGCCAAAAAGAAACAGCACCAGGTGCAGATTAAGGAAGTCAAATTCCGTCCGGGTACGGAAGAAGGCGACTATCAGATCAAACTGCGTAACCTGAAGCGCTTCCTCGAAGCGGGCAACAAAGCGAAAGTATCGCTGCGTTTCCGCGGTCGTGAGATGGCGCACCAGAACCTGGGTATGGAACTGATGATGCGTGTCGAGAAAGATCTCGAAGAACTCGGCAGCGTAGAACAGCGTCCTAAGATGGAAGGTCGCCAGATGATCATGGTCATCGGCCCATCCAAAAAGAAGTAGTCTGGTTTTCAAATGAATACGCAGACCCCGGCGCTTGCCGGGGTTTGTGCGTTCTGCCAGACGCTGCGTCGGCCTGAGTTGGGCAGGCGTTATTACGGCAGAGATTGTACAGGGTCTTAGTTTCTGTACGTCTCATAACTTTCAGGAGTATGAAAATGCCTAAGATCAAAACTAAGAGCGGCGCTGCGAAGCGCTTCAAAAAGACTGCGAACGGTTTCAAGCACCGTAATGCTTTCCGCAGCCACATCCTGACTAAGAAGAGCACGAAGCGTAAGCGCCACCTGCGTGGTATGTCTCAGCTGCACGCTGCAGACAAGAAGCTTGTTATTCGTATGCTTCCTAATCTTTAATCGACTGTCAGGAGATAAATTATGGCTCGTGTAAAACGTGGTGTTGTCGCTCGTCGTCGTCACAAGAAAATTCTGAAGCAGGCTAAAGGTTACTACGGTGCCCGCAGTCGCGTGTTCCGCGTTGCTAAGCAAGCGGTAATCAAAGCAGGTCAGTACGCTTACCGTGACCGTCGTCAGCGTAAGCGTCAGTTCCGTCAGCTGTGGATTGCGCGTATCAACGCTGGTGCACGTCAGAACGGTCTGTCTTACAGCAAGTTCATCAATGGCCTGAAAAAAGCCACTGTTGAAATTGACCGTAAGGTTCTGGCTGATCTGGCTGTGAATGAAAAAGCAGCGTTTGCGGCTCTGGTTGAAAAAGCCAAGTCCAGCCTGTAATTTCACCGCGCTCTTCTGAGCACGCGGAACCGGGCCAGCCATTAGCTTGACTGGCCAAAGGATAGGGGAGTGGCTTTCTTTGAAAGACCTCCCCTATTTTTTTGCGTTATTAAACACATTCAGTGCTTACCAGAGCTTCTTCTATAGGATGCCCTGAGGGAATTCCGGTAAGCACTTAATCAAAAAATGACCTTTCAGGATCATCACGATGGAAAACTTAGAGGCTCTGACGCAACAGGCGTTGGATGCAGTCGCTGCCTCGAGCGACATGGCAGCACTCGATCAGGTACGCGTTCAGTATCTGGGTAAGAAGGGCGAAATCTCTGCCCTGATGAAAAACCTGGGCAATGTTGCTCCGGAAGATCGCCCGAAAGTCGGCGCGGTGATTAACGAGGCGCGTGGCAAAGTTCAGGACGCCTTGAATGCGCGTAAAGAATCACTCGAGAGTGAAGCACTCAACGCCAAACTGGCGTCTGAAACCGTCGACGTGACGCTACCCGGCCGTGCCGTTCAGGAAGGTAGCCTGCACCCGGTTACTCGCACACTGGAGCGTATTGAAGGCTTCTTCGCTAATGCCGGTTATCAGGTCGCTGAAGGCCCTGAGATCGAAGATGATTTTCACAACTTCGAAGCGCTGAATATTCCTTCGCATCACCCGGCGCGTGCCATGCACGACACTTTCTATTTTGATGCAGGCACTCTGCTGCGTACCCACACCTCGCCGGTTCAGGTACGTACAATGGAGTCTCAGGAGCCACCGATCCGCATTATCTGCCCGGGTCGTGTATACCGTTGCGACTACGATCAGACTCACTCGCCCATGTTCCATCAGGTCGAAGGTCTGCTGGTGGATAAGGGCATCAGCTTTGCGGATCTGAAGGGCACGATTCAGGAGTTTCTGAGCGTCTTCTTTGAACGTGATCTGGTGATCCGTCTGCGTCCGTCTTACTTCCCGTTTACTGAGCCTTCCGCTGAGATCGACATTGAATGGGTGATTGAAACGCCGGAAGGCACTAAGCGTCGCTGGCTCGAAGTCGGCGGTTGCGGCATGGTCCACCCGGAAGTCTTCAAACATGTGAATATTGACCCTGAAGAATACACAGGCTTTGCCTTTGGTATGGGCGTTGAGCGTCTGGCGATGCTCCGCTACGGCGTGAATGACCTGCGTCTGTTCTTCGAAAACGACCTGCGCTTCCTGCAGCAGTTCAAGTAATTCAGGGGATATTAAGAAATGAAATTCAGCGAACAGTGGTTACGCGAATGGGTTAACCCTGAGATTACGACTCAGGAACTGGTCGATCACCTGACTCTTGCGGGTCTTGAGGTCGATGGAGAAGAGCCGGTTGCCGGTGAGTTTTCTGGAGTGGTTGTTGGACAGGTTGTCAGCCGTGAGCAGCACCCGGATGCCGATAAACTGAGCCTGTGTCAGGTGACTGATGGCACTGAGAATTTCCAGATCGTTTGTGGTGCGGCGAACGTGCGCGAGGGTCTGAAAATTCCTTTCGCTAAAATCGGCGCGGTTCTGCCAACCGAAGATGGCAAAGGCTTCAAAATCAAAAAAGCCAAGCTGCGTGGCGTCGAGTCATTCGGCATGCTGTGTGCCGAAGCAGAGCTTGGCATGGCAGAAAGCTCTGAAGGTCTGATGGAGCTGCCGGATTCTGCCCCTGTTGGCGCAGATTTCCGCGAATACCTGAACCTCAATGACACCATCATTGAAGTCGACCTGACACCAAACCGTGCAGATTGCCTGAGCATTGCGGGTCTGGCGCGCGAAACTGGCGTGCTGACGCGTACCGAAGTGAAGCCGCCACTCGTGGCTGCCGTTGCAGCATCAATTGATGATAAAGCGTCTGTCGAAGTGACTGCGGCAGATGCCTGCCCACGCTATCTCGGTCGTATCGTGAAAGGTGTGAACGTAAAAGCAGAAACGCCACTGTGGATGGTTGAGAAGCTGCGCCGTGGCGGTATCCGCTCGATTGACCCTGTCGTGGATATTACCAACTACGTATTGCTGGAATTGGGTCAGCCGATGCACGCTTTTGACCTGGCACAGGTAGAAGGTGGCATCCGTGTACGTATGGCAGAAGAGGGCGAAAAGCTAACTCTGCTCGACGGCCAGGAAGTCGAACTGAACGCAGACACTCTGGTGATTGCTGACCACAGCAAACCGCTGGCTATGGCCGGTGTGATGGGTGGCGAGCACTCCGGTGTAAACGGCGACACCCGGGACCTGCTGTTGGAAGCGGCGTTCTTCAACCCGATTGCGATCGCTGGTCGTGCCCGTAACTACGGCCTGCACACCGATTCTTCGCACCGTTTTGAGCGTGGCGTTGACTACAGCCTGGCCAATACTGCGATGGAACGTGCGACTCAGCTCGTTATTGATATCTGCGGTGGTCAGGCGGGTCCTGTGACAGAAGTAACTGCCGAAGACAAACTGCCTGAAGCAGCCACCATTACTCTGCGCCGTAAGCGCATCGAGCAAGTCCTGAGCCTGACCATGGCTGACGACGAAGTGACCGACATTCTGGTTCGCCTCGGCATGGACACTGAAACCACTGCTGAAGGCTGGACAGTAAAAGCGCCGTCGTATCGTTTTGATATGGCCATCGAAGCTGACCTGATTGAAGAGCTGGCACGCATCTACGGCTATAATCGTCTGCCTACCCGTGTTCCTGCGGCGGCGACGCCGTTGGCAAAAGCACCTGAATCCCGTATGCCAATCCGCGACCTGCGTCGCCAGATCATTGCTCGCGGTTATCAGGAAGCCATTACCTACAGCTTTGTTGAACCAGAACTGCAGAAAGCTCTCGACCCTGAGCGTGAAGCTCTGCCACTGCTGAATCCGATTTCAGCGGACATGGGCGTGATGCGCACGACTCTGCTGACTGGTCTGGTGTCTGCCGCCAGTTACAACCTGAAGCGTCAGCAGCCACGCGTTCGCCTGTTCGAAACCGGCCTGCGTTTTGTGCCTGAAGCTGATGGCCTGAAACAGACTCCAACACTGGCGATGCTGGTGTGCGGTAACCGTCTGACTCAGGGCTGGAGCGAGCAGGAAACCCCGGTAGATTTCTTCGACCTGAAAGGTGACGTTGAGTCTCTGTTAGCTCGTGGCGGCGATGCCTCCGCTTATCGTTTCGAGTCTGCTCAGCATCCAGCACTGCACCCAGGCCAGACAGCGCGCGTTCTGAAGAACGGCGAACCAATTGGTTGGATTGGCGCACTGCACCCAGCGACTCAGAAAAAGGTTGGGGTCAAGCAGCCGTTGTTTGTCGCGGAACTGGACCTTGAAGCCATCCGTGATATTGCCGTGCCTTCGTATGGCGATATTTCGAAATTCCCTGAAATGCGTCGCGACCTGGCACTGGTTGTAGACCAGTCAGTTCAGGTGGATCAGGTATTCGACGGAATCCGAAGCGTAGCGGGGGATTACCTCACTAAGCTCAACCTGTTTGATGTATATGTCGGCAAAGGTATTGATCCTGATAGAAAAAGTCTCGCTTTGGGCTTGACGTGGCAGCATCCTTCACGCACTCTGACTGATGAAGAAGTGAACAACTCTGTGGAAGCAGTCTTGGCTCACCTCTCTGAAAGCATAGGAGCAACGTTAAGGGGTTAACATGACCGCCCTGACCAAAGCAGAACTGGCAGAAAAACTGTTTGAAGATCTTGGTCTCAATAAGCGTGAAGCTAAGGATATGGTGGACATCTTTTTTGATGAAATCCGCGATAGCCTGAGTCGTAATGAGCAGGTGAAGTTATCAGGATTTGGTAACTTCGACCTGCGTGATAAGCGTCAGCGTCCGGGAAGGAATCCGAAGACAGGCGAGGAGATCCCTATTTCTGCTCGCCGGGTCGTGACGTTCAAACCGGGGCAGAAGCTCAAAATCCGGGTAGAAGCCTATGCTGGAAGCCAGCCACAATAACGAACTACCGCCCATTCCATCGAAACGCTACTTCACTATTGGTGAGGTCAGTGAGCTTTGCGATGTGAAGCCTCATGTTCTCAGATATTGGGAGCAGGAATTTCCAACCCTCAAGCCGGTCAAGCGTGCCGGTAATCGTCGTTATTATCAGCGTCAGGACGTCATTCTCGTCCGTGAAATCCGTGCTTTGCTGTATCAGGATGGCTACACCATTGGTGGCGCCAGACAGAAGCTGGAAGACAACGGAGAGTCGCAGGCGGTGGCCATGGATAAAGCCCTGATCAAAAACATGATACGCGAGTTGAAAGAGCTGGAAGATATGCTCAACCCAGACTCCGACTTCTGACGGGCATTCCAAAAAAAGTTTACCTTTTCAGGCACTTAAGTATACTTAAGCGCTCTGTTCACAGGCTTGTGGCAGCATAAGTCGGGATGTGGCGCAGTCTGGTAGCGCACTCGCCTGGGGGGCGAGTGGTCGCAGGTTCAAATCCTGTCATCCCGACCAATTTTAAATCCTGTCACTCTGATGAAACTCCATCTCTTCGATAGTCTGATGATTCTTAATAGCGCACTTTAAAACCGGGCTTTTGCCCAGTTTTTTGTTTCATGGCTGATCAGTCGACACTAACAGACCCCTTGCGCTAGTAAATTGTCCCAATTTAACACCAGAGTGGTGTGGGGATGAGATGCTATCGTTGCTGTCAGTAAGCGGTGGCTGCGCTCACCGCTGGATAAAGTTATATCAGAGAAGCAATGAGAATTATGCAGACGACGAAGCCAGTTTCTGAAAATCATCCATCAGTATCGTACGATAATAATGCTTCAAACCAGCGTCTGGTCGAATCACTCAGAATATTGAGTAAGCCATACCGGGCTACTCCCTGGTTGTTTAATGCACATACCCAGTTAATCTTTTATAGCCTGCGCAAGTATGGCTTTCAGCGGCGCAACGAAAGCGCATCGCTCTACGATTACCATGAACAGCTGACAATGCAGGACGGTGGTCTGACAGCTTTATATTGGAGTGGCTACGATTTACCTGAAACAACACCAACGATCGTATTAATTCACACCATCAGTGGTAGTCCGGATAGCATGGCAGAGCTCGTGCGCGATCTCGGGTTAAAAACGGGGTGGCGAATCGTGCTGTGTTTGCGGCGTGGGCATGGTCAGCTGCCATTGTTAACGCCACGGTTTAACATGGTGGGCTGTACTGAAGATTTTCGTGGGCAGCTTGCTCATATAAGAGAGCGCTTTCCTGATTCTCCACTTTACGCTGTGGGCACATCAGCTGGTTCCGGTTTGTTAGTGCGATACCTGGGAGAAGAGGGGGGCGATGCTCCCTTCAAAGCGGCCTTTGCTTATTGCCCCGGATACGACACAGGCACCTGCTTCGACAATGTGCATCCGCGATATAGCCGTATCATGGCAAAGAAGATGGTTCGCCAGTTTGTCTGCCCTAATGAGAGTGTGCTGTCTTCTCTGCGGACAGCAGACAGCCTGCTGACGGCTACTGATCTCGGCGATCTCTATCAAAAACTGTACGAGTTAGCGGGGTACGATGACTATCCGTCGTATGACCAGAATACGAATCCCATGAACGTCTTCGAGGATATTCGGATCCCCTTGATGGTGCTCAACGCAGAGGACGATCCAATCTGCCACATCAACAACCTGGATCCCTGGCGAGACAGGATGAAAACGATGGACAACGTTATTCTGGTGACAACGAGAAAGGGGAGTCATTGTGCGCATTATGAAGGTTGGTCCGCGCGTTCATGGTCGGCTCGCCTGATGAGTGACTATTTCAAGTCTGTGTAGAGACCATTGCAGCTCTTAGTGATTAATATCGATTGCTATTTGCATTTTTTCTTCGGGTTATTATTTCTTGAGGTTACAACTTTTTACAGAAAGGGGGTGGCCTGAAGAGATACATATTGGCTTAATATGGCGCATCAAAAATCACTATAAAAAAATCATGCATCGCTCGATCTTATCCAGTCTCTTCGTGGGCCTGTTGTCATTATCCGCCAATGCTGTCGCCGATGAGCAGCCGACAGACAAAGAAATTCTCAAGATTCAGACCATCGCCAGTTGCATCGATGATGTCTACTACCAGGGTGGTTACGAAGAAGGCGATACTGCTCGTATCGACTTAATCGATACCATGCTGGTGCTGTTTGAGTTACCCGCCTATGACGAAGAGTATCTGTATATGGATGTTCCATACGACGGCAAACTCTCATCTGAACTCTATTATCAATGTATTAGCGGTCAACGTGACATGCTGGATGAAGCTGCGGACAGCCTGGGCATCGCAGCTCACTAGTCAACCCTAATGTGAACGGGATACAAACGCGTGTCCCCATATCCTTCTGATTTCCCCCATTTCTATTTTCTGTATTTCATCTTTTTTCTATTTTTCTATAAAAATATCATACCGTTTATCCTCTGATATTTAACGCTTATCTGAAGCTGAAATTGCACCTTGAAAATCGATAATTTAAAAGCGTCACACTGGTCTTTGTGACTATTGTGCTTTTTATTAATTACTCATCAAAACTGGAAATTTACGATTTTAAAAAATTCGTTTAGTTTGGGTTACTAATAATTACATATCCATCCTAAGTCATTGATTTTTATAGTTAAAAAAATCGTGTAAATAAGGAAACCAAGAGTAACAATTGTTTAGTAGCTGTAATTTTAAGTGCTCTGATAGAGTTTGTTGTAACTCCTTGATCTAAAAATATTAATAGTGGAGACAACATAATGCCTTTCTCTATTCGCCCGTTAGCGGGTGTAACTGCTTTTTCTGCTCTGATGATGACAACAGGCGTACACGCCAATATGGGCACCATCGGCAATACCTATGGTCTGTTTCCGCAGGACGTAGCAACGACGCAGGCGCTCTCTATGTTCAACCAGGAAGTGTCGGCGACATATTACAACCCATCAAGACTGGTAAAAGATCAGCGTGGTGAGCTTTCTACCGGGCTTCTGCAGGCTGAAGCCAAGCTAGAGGCTGCGGGACCAGATCGTTCAGGTGATCTGCTGTCGCGAACGCCAACGGCATCGGTATTGCTGGGATTGAAAACTGACCTGTCGAAGCTAACGACCTTTGACCACCCGATGTTTTTAGGTGTTGTTATCGGCGTAGAGAATTACGGCTTCTCTCTACTTGAATTTCAGTCTGAGACCAGCGAAGGCGGGCAGTTTCTGGAATACGACCGCCAGCCTCTGTTTGTCAGTGTTGGTGGTGCTACCGAACTGTTCCGTGGCTTTAGCGGCGGCCTGTCTGCGCGGGCGACGTTAAATAACAATGCGACGCTGACAACCACGACTGACCTCGCAGGTAACACACAATACGAATCTTTGAATGTGCAGGCTGAGCCTGCCTTATCATTCACACTCTCGAACACCCTTGATCTGGGTGAAATGTTTTGTCCGTATTACGACTGTGCTGTTACTGGGCTTGAGTTTGCTGTGGCGTACCAACAGCGTTCGTACTCCCGCACCAAAGTAGAAGCAACGACGGTTATCCCCGGTCTTATTCCTGCCTCTGATCCGCTCAACTTTACGATTCAGACGTACGACTCTTTCCAACCGACCACTATCACTGCAGGAACGCAATTCGATCGCGGATCGATTCGCATTGGCGCGACGCTGGAGTATCAGGAGTGGTCGACACTTGAAGATCAGTTTTCCAGCGACACGATTAAAGATCAGGCCGGTGCGGAATTTGAAGACATTATGATTCCGCGTCTTGGAGCAGAATATCGCTTCGGCGAATCTTTCTCAGTTTTAGGTGGTTTTTCTTATCGTCCGACTGCGCTGAAAAGTACTCAGACTGTCGATGTAAACCTTTTCGACACTGACCGCTACGTGGTTGGCGTGGGGATTTCAGCGAAGGTCGGTAAGCAGATGTTCCTCGCTCATCCACTACAGATTGATCTCGGTTATCAGCGCCAGGAGCTGGTCGACCGAGATTTTACCATTGTGAATTCCCGCCCCGGCACAGCCAATAATATTGAAGTGACTACTGGCGGTAGCGTGGATGTATTCAGTGGTTCTATCAGTCTGAAGTTCTGAGGAGGTCGACATGAAAAAGTCATTAATTATTGCATGTACTTCGTTGGTACTGGTCGCCTGCGGTGATAAAGAAACTCAGACTCTTCTGGGTGGCACCATGGTCGAAGGTCCGAACGGTACTTTTCTCGCGCCATTTTTAAGTGCCAGTGTCGAGTACTCGTATCCTGCTGATGGTCAGATTAACGTGCCACCAGTGACTGACCTTGTGCTTCGGTTTACTGTTCCAGTGGATGACCCATTACTCGTTGAAAAGTTGGTTCTCGTGGACGGTAGCGGAAACAACGTGGCCATTGAATCTGTACGAACGGTGGATGGCGGGCGTGGTATTGTCGCGACTCCTGCACAAGAGCTTTCTCCGGGCGCTGATTACAGCCTGACGTTTGATGGTGTACTTGGCTCGGGCACCAATGCGATTGCAACGCCGAACGCAACTGGCCCTGAGGGAATCCAGTTTTCTACACGCCCGGAAGCAACCGGTCCTTTGTCACTGACATCGGTGGATGATGATTTCGGTATTCTGGAATTATTGCCTGATGGCAGTAATTTTGAAGTGATGGATTTCTCCACATTCCGTTTTCTGTTTACGCAGCCTGTTGACCCTGAATCCGTCGAATACGGCGTGAATGTACGACTCCTTGATGCCAATAATAATCTTGTGCCAGCTGACGTTATTCTTAAACACCAGTCATTAACGATTGATCCATGTACTGTCGCACTGGTGGCAGAATGTGGCAGCGAATCAGATCGACTGATCGCAGGTGAGGCTTATCGCCTTGAGCTTACAGGGGTACGGCCTCTGAATGATGATGGTACGACGGGCATCAATTACTCCCTTGATTTTGTGCCACGGGATACCACGCCAACATCCATTCTGATTCAGGATATTGTCGATTCAGAAAACTCAGAAATATCGCCGTTAAACGAAGGTCTGGTCAATGGGGTAGTGCTTAATTCGGTATTGCAGGGCGTCACTGATTTATCGCAGCAGACCGGCACTCTGAATGCAGAGCTGGCCTATGCGGTTAACTTCCCTGGCAATCAGCCCGTACCACTGCGCATTGCTCGCGGCAGTACGCTCATGAGTTCATCACTTGATGTAAAAATTAATGGCAATGTTCCTCTTCTGGATGCTGAAACAGGCCTTCCGCAGGAAACCGGGTCAGTTATTGTGACCTTTATTTCTGACGCTAACGGGTACCTGTACCCGAACCCTTACACCGATGACCCGGAAGCTCAGCGTCATATACGCTTATTTATGGATGTCAGTATGAATACCGCTGCAGCACAGCCAAATGCGTCGCTCTCGCAGGATTTAATGCGCGTCGAACTGGTTGGGTTGGCTCAGGTACGTAATGGTTTACTGGAAATTAACTCTATCGGTATTGTTGAACCCAATATTCTTGGTCAGGACGTTGGTAACGCCACCATCGCGTTTAAATTGCTTGCCGAAACGAACGACCAGATCGAACGCTTATTTGATCAGGAGCAGAATCAGGCGCCGAATACTCCGCCACGCCTCGTAAGCTGGGTGCCTGGCTTTGAGACCGCCATTCCGGCGACACGCCAGTCGATGCAGCGCCCGGGTGATCCTATTATTCTGAATTTCGATCAGCCGCTGCGCCGACAGGCCGGAGAACTCGTCGTTATTGAAGAGAATGGCGTGCGGCTATCTGCTGAAAACGTGACCAGTGACATTGACGGAACCGTACTGACGGTACAGGTTCGTGGCGGTCTTAAACCTGCAGCGGAATACGTAGTCACTACGACCAGCCGCTTACAGAACCTTGAAGGGTCGCCAGCACTGGCTGACACACTGACGTTCAGTATGCCTGCAACACAGCAGACAGATCAGGAAATTAAAGTTTCGCCTCTGGCGCTGACGACGTATCCCGGCTTCCCGTGTGTATCAACAGCCACTCTGAGTGATATTTTTCCGCTGCCACCCGAGCAGCCAAATCACGGCCAGTGCGTCGTCTCTGAGAATACGCCTGCTGAAGTAGAAAATCAGACATTGCCATTAACTACGATGCCAGCTGATCGGCCGATCGCGGTTATTTTCTCGCAGGTGATGGATATTGATTCAATCAATCTGAATACCTCGTTTAAAGTTGAGCGAGTTAACGAAGACGGAGAAATTACCCCGGTGTCGGGTCGTCTTGAAAAGGCTCGTCAACGTATTCGTTTCTTCCCGGAAAATGCTTGGGAAGAAGGGCAGGTCTATCGTTACACAATGGCGTCAGCACATGCTGATTCGGTAAACGATACCGTATGTGATGAGCTGGATATCATCTGCTCAGATGCCGGTCTTCCACTGCAGACGGATCTTCTTGTCGACTCTGAAGATTTCGGCGGCCCGGATATGGTGATTTACTTCCGTGGCAGCGCTCCTCAAGAATCTATTTTTACGCCGCTGCGTAATTACCCTGTGCGAGATGCTAACGCCAATTACGTTGTCGATTGCGGGGAGCCATGCCTGGAACCATCAACCAGTCCGATAACGGCGTCAGGGGATGTCTTGCCGTCAGAGAATGCCGCAATCCTTACGGTAGTTAACGGAGAAGCAACGCTTCTCAACGAGACACTCTCACTGCCAGCACGTAATGGGTGTGATCCGCTCGGTGACGATTGCCCCGACAATAAGGCCGTATTCCAGACATTAGCCCTGAATACAGAGGTGATAGGGCCAACGGTCGATCCAGAAACCGGTCAGCAAGCCGTAAAAGTACACCTGTATCCCATGCTTCTGGCGACCACACCTACCAGTGTTTTTCTCCCAGTGCTGGGCGAGCAGACCACCGGCACACAAATCCTCCGTATGCGCTACACCACACCGACCGAAGACAACCCAATGGGGTTGGTGCCCGGTATGATTGTTACTGGCGATAACGGTCAGCCAATCTTCAAAACAGAGGTTACTCTGGCGCTGGATTCTCCTAACCTGGCGTTACCTGACGGTGGTGAAATACTCAGCCACAATCTTTACAACTATCCGCTGCCTTTGACGCTGGTGGGAGATATCACATTCTTTGATGATGGCCGGATGCAGATTGAACAGCGCAATCAGAACGTGCCACCAATTAACGTACTCGTGAACATTGATCTGGAGTCGGCACTTGGAGAAGTCGGTTCAACCGTGGGTGACCTGGTAAACGCGATCACTATCTTTACCGGAGATCTCACTGAGTCACTTGACCCTGTCACCTGTGGCGCAACCGATGTTCCTCTGCTGGGCATCCTTGCAGACGTTCTCTGCACAGAGAATGAGTCAGACGAAGTTGCTTCTCTCCTTATCCCTCTGGAAATACAGGAAGAAGATCTTTATCTGAACTTTATCTCACTGCCAATTAAAGAAGCGCCGGAGGTCAGACGGTAACGTCTGCGCCGGTTAATCTAATCCCTTTGTTCGGGGGCTGCGGGTTTGTTATACCGAGCCTCAAGCCCCCGAAATACATCCCGCCAGGTCAGAATACCTGCAATCTTATCTTCATCGTTGAGTATCGGCAGACAGGTGACGCCGTGTTGGTATATCAGCGATACAGCCTCACGGATATTACTGCCTGCTTTGATGGTAACCGGGTTCCGACTCATAATCTGATGAGCCTTCTTGTTAATCGTTGCAGTATCGTGCGTGGTTTCTGCCGGTGTGCCAATGTATGGGCTCACCGCTTTAAAAAAGTCGCGATCGGTAATAACCCCACGTAATCGGCCATTCTCAGCCACCAGAACGTGATGGAAGCGCGTATTAATGAATATTTCCTGCAGCTTTGTCAGCTTGTCATCCAAATGTACGGTCACGACTCGGGTGGTCATCAAAGAATCCACAATCATCAGAACCTCCTGCTTCTTATACCTCTATCTGATGAGTTTAGCACCTCTCAATGAAGTGAACTGGTTCTTCTGATGCTTTCGTTTGGCGCGCAGAGTCGCGGCATCGGGTACAAAGCTTATGTAGGATGTTTCACAAATCTGAAGCACTGGGGGGGTACTCTCAGTGGTTTTACTGCTGTGATGTCTGGAGACAGAAGATGAAAAAGCTCGCATTGGTGGCGCTGGCCGTACATTTACCCGCTTATGGCATGTCCTGGTTTCCTGAGGAACCAGAAGAGCCGGTCGTTGAGGTGCCAGACGGCGCAGTTTCTTTTATCGCCATCGGTGACACCGGTACGGGCGAAGAAAAGCAGTATAAGGTTGCGGCAGCCATGAAGGCAGTCTGTGATGAACTCGGCTGCGATTTTGCCCTGGGGTTGGGTGACAATATCTATGAAACTGGCGTTGATTCGGTCGACGATGTTCAGTTTATCGATAAATTCGAAAAGCCGTATGCAGACGTTGATTTCCCGTTCTATATGACGCTTGGTAACCACGATAACGGCTGGTTGAGTGGCGATGGCCTGGATAACGACAAGGGCGAGTTTCAGGTGGATTATCACTATGCGGAAGACCGCATGAGTGAAAAGTGGAATATGCCAGCACGGTACTATTCGTTTACTGCACCGCTTGAATCAGAAGCGCCACTGGTGACTTTCTTCTCACTCGATTCTAATCCGCTGGCGGCTGTGTCTGATCCTGATCCTAAATACCGTCAGTTTAAATACTATCGGGTTCAGGAAGAGTGGATCGAAGCTGAAAAAGAATCTGCGACGACACCCTGGAAAATTGCGTTTTCCCATCACCCATATATTTCAAATGGCCGTCACGGCAACGCTGGCTGGTACGATGGTGTTCCTGCTTTCGGATACGCTTTTTATGATTTCGTAGGCGACAATTTATGCGGCGATTTTGACCTGATGATTTCTGGCCATGATCATGATCTTCAGATTCTGCCACCCGTAGAACGTTGCGATGGTATGACTCAGATAGTGTCAGGTGCAGGCGCAAAACAACGTCCACTGGACGATGTAAATCGTAATCTGGCAGAATTTCAGCAGGGTGATGTACTGGGCTTTATGCATCTGAATATAGAAGGTAGCCAGTTGACGGTGCGGGTCTACACAGTCGACGACGTAACGGGTGAGCACGCTCTCGCACACACTTATCAGATGACGCGTGATTAAGCCGCTTTACTGATGTATCACCGGCTATACGCCGGGTGTTTTGAAATAAAAAAGCCACTGATATCCTATCAGTGGCTTTTTTATTTAGCTTATTTTGAGCTTTTTATGGCTCGCGTACGCGTTAGCGCACCAGGTGCTGTGGCAGGATAGCGACACTCTCAGCGGCGGAATAGTCGATTGAAAGATCTGGAGCGATATCACCGCCCGCGCTTTTCAGAATATCGTCGAAGCGCAGGATCTTACCGTTCGATTTTTCCGCAACGTAGAGATTCTTCCCGTCGTACATGATGTCGACCGGGTTGCCCAGCTCGGTCGCTGCTCCGGCAATATTTACCTGAACATCCGTTTGCCCTGAAGCAGAAGAAGCTGCAGCAATAACGTAGATCTTGCCGTCGTCAGCGACTGCAGCCGAGCCTACATCAGAAACGATGAGTGAGTCAGTTACCGGGTCATAATCAATACCATGCATGTTGGTCGGAGCCGCTACCACAACACCCGAGTTTGCAGGTGTAATCAGGCGGTCTTCCGACATTACTGTAGTGGTGCCCTGATTAAGCTTTTTCATCACGTTATCGAATACAGCGATCGTACCGTTGGTCAGTGCGAGGAAAGCCTTATCTGTTTCGGCGTCATAATCGACGTCCCACGGAGTCGCGCCACCTGATGGATACAGACCCATTAACGGAGCCGCGTTACCCGCCGCACAAGTTGAGTAAATCAATACACCCGTTTCTGTACGGGCGGCATTGGTGCCAATGTCTGCAACGAAAATTGCTCCCTGATGGCTATCAACATCAAGACCTTTTGGATTGACCAGCAAGGTTGCTGCTCCAATAATCTGGCGATCGCGACTGGTATCCAGGCTACCGCTGTCACGATACTTCGATACACGGTTCAGTACGGCAATGCCGCCGTCGGTTTCGTCGCCGTACGTCGCATACGCGTCGCCTTCAATATCGAAAGTCACACTTTCAATGGTCGTCACACCGGTGAAGGTTGCTGTAACGGCGCTCAGGTTGGTTGTGAAGCGGCTGATATTCGTGCTGTTGCTGCTGGCGGCCACAGCGCGCACAGTGTTCACATCGGTCGTATCAGAGACATCAGGGTGAGTCGCCATGGTATGAATCTCTGCAAGCGATTCAGGCTTTGATGTGCTGCTGACAAAATCAGGTGCAATGTCACCGCTGCCAGACGCAAAAATATTGCTGTACACGAGTACTGCATCGTTCGACTTTTCTGCAACGCGCAGTTCAGTACCACTTAGAATAATATCAACTGGGTTGCCGAGCATGGACTCAGGGCCATAAATATGGCGATCAACCTGAGTACCACCGTCGGCAGTAGAGGCCAAAGAAATCACAAAAATAGCACCGTCAGTAGCAGAGGCTGCATCGCCAACATCGCTCACTACAAGGCGGTCGCTGGCCACTTCATAGGCGATGCCATGGGCGTTAACAGAGATTTTAGTGCCTTCGCTATTACTTGGCGTGATGGTTCGGTCGGCAGCTGATGCCGTAAAGCCGTTGGCCATGTAATCGTCATAGACAGCGATCGTACCGTCAGTCAGAGCGATAAATAAGCGATCGTTCGCTTCGTCATACGTCAGGTCCCAGGGCTTCACGCTAAGAGTCGTTGTCGCAACGGGGGCAACATCGCCCGCAGCGGCAGTACCGAAGACGCTGATATTCAGCTCATTCAGGTTTGCTACAAATACATAGCCTGCGTCTTCAGCGAGGGCGATACCTTTCGGATTTGCAAGCCCAGTGGTTGTGCCTGTGATCTCACGATCATACTGGCTGCTGTATTCGCCGCCAGCCGCTCGCTGGTTAATCCGGCAGATCGTGCGGACAGCGTTGTCTGTCAGGTCTGCGGCCTGAACCAGATCACCGGAGGGGTCAATCGCGATACCCTCGTTCGCACCCGTCGAAAAGCTTTTTGAAACAGCACCCGACTGATTCACTGTGTCAACCGTACCCGCGTTTTCAGAACCGTTGTTAGCGAGTAAGTAGTTCAGATAGCTGAGCCCGGGAGAGCCGTTTACGCCATCTGTACCATCGGAGCCATCATCACTACCACAGGCCGTCAGGCCGATGATGCTAGCGGCAATGAGAGTCAGTTTGTTTGCTGATTTGTACTGGGGGAAGATCTTCATATCACGTGTACCTTTCAAAGAGGTAAGTTGTGTAGCCATTTGGCTGCGTCGTTGGATGTGACAGATCGGGTGCAAAGATGCATCACTTAGGTGATACGAAGGGGGATTCAGTTTGGATGCAGGTACCGTAGAAAAAAGTTGTATTGGCTGTATTTGTTACGAAAGTTACGAAAGCAAGAGGGCGCCTCAGCGCCCCAGAAGTTGATTCAGACAAGTCGCATAAGGCTCATCGCCTCGATATTTTTCACCGACCTCGCGTACTGCTTTGCTCAGCAGCAAGTCGGCATCTACCGGTCCGATTGCCTCGCAGCAGCCGATGTAGGTGAAGTTAATCAGCTTACGTGCGTCCCTGATTTCCAGTGGCGTATGAACGGCTGAGACCGAAATATCCGGTTGTTCAAACATAGCCACAGCGGCAGGCTGCAATTTCTTCTTTTGAGCGGCGCTGAGTACATACGATTTAATGCTGCGTATCTGATCTGAGCGCAAGCGACTGAACAGCATATTAACCACTTCGGCGACCAGACTGTTCTGCGGTGCAGTACCCGAGGTCTTCTGAAGTTGCGAAGGCCTGAAGGTAGTTTGCTGAGGCCGGCGGATCTCTTCTTTGGTCACCGGCTCAGAGGGCGTAAACGAAGTTTCTGCATCGTCTGCTGAATTCATCCAGTTGATGGGGTCAGGCTTCAGATCGGATTCGTTGGCAGCCATGACCATGCGTACCAGGCGGCTGAGAATCTCGATGCGGTTTTGCTGAATACCCGGAACATCCCGGCACGCTCCCAGAAACTGATTCAGTTCATAGCGCGAGCGTTCAGAGAATTCTGCCTGCCATAGGATCATAACTTGGCGAAGTTCTTCGCCAACAATATAGTCCGACAAAATCGTGAACACGATGCGACGTTTAATATCAGGGCTCATGCTTATGGCTCCTGACGGAAAGTGATGTTTTGCTGGAACTCTGGATAACCGACTTCATTGTGCTCGGTACAATCCAGGCCCATCTGCTCATGTTCTTTTGAAGACCGAAGGCCAATCACAAAACGAATAAGCGTAAACACCAGCAGCGACAACGGGAAGGCCCAGAGGAAGGCAGCGATCACACCAATGGCCTGAGTCGCAACACGCTGAGCATCGAACATGTCGCCTGCGAAAAAGAGCCCCGCGGCAATCGTGCCCCAAGCACCTGCGAAACCATGGACAGGAATCGCTGAAACAACATCGTCGAGTTTCCAACGAAGCATCAGGTCCTGGCCCAGTGTTGCAATCACACCACTGACAGCGCCTGTGACGATGGCGAATGGCGGTTCCATCGTGGCGCAACCCGCGGTGATCCCGACCAGTCCTGCGAGGCTACCATTAACTGTGGTTGTTAAAAGAATCGGACGCTGCAACAGAGCAGATAATAGAATCGCACCGCCGGCTCCAGCCGCGGCGGAAAGGTGAGTGTTAAGAATAATGCCGCCAATATTTTCTGACGCAGATAATGCACTGCCGCCATTAAAGCCAAACCAGCCGAACCAGAGGATGAAGCCACCCAGTGCAACCAGAGATAAATTGTGGCCCGGAATATTCCGTACTTTGCCCGAATTATCAAAACGGCCGGTACGGGCGCCAACCGCAATGACCCCGGCAAGTGCACACCATGCGCCCAAAGAGTGCACAACGGTAGAGCCTGCAAAATCAATAAAGCCCAGCTCAGCCAACCAGCCCTGACCGCCGTAACTACCGCCCCAGGCCCAACTGCCAAACACAGGATAAATAAAGGTTACGATAGCGGCAGCGGATAACAGATACGCGGTGTAGCGTGTACGCTCAGCCATAGCACCACTGCAAATCGTGACGGCCGTTGCAGCGAACATGGTCTGGAATAATAAGAAGGTGAAGTCCCAGTTGCTGCCTTCGGATAAGCCGAAGGCCGTGGTACCAAAGAAACCTGTGGGGTTGTAGCCAAACATAATGCCGAAGCCAACGGCCCAGAACAAAAGACTACCGATACAGACATCGATGTAGTTTTTCATCATTACGTTAATCGCGTTTTTCGCACGCGACATGCCGCTTTCAAGCAAGGCGAACCCTGCCTGCATAAAGAATACAAGAGTGGCGGAAACCAGTATCCAGACGATATCCGTGCTAGTTATTCCGGTATCTGCATGAGCGATGCCGGGGACAATAGTTAGCGACAACAGCATCGCTGGGAGGAAGTACATATAGCTAAGCCTATGTTTCTTATAAAATTTCTCCTGCTTGTTTGGCAAGTGTTGTGCCATCTATTTATATCTTTGTAACTAACGGCAAGTTATGTGTCGCAGCTCAGCAGCGATGGGCCTTTAGCGACAGGATGGAAATTATATGGAAAGGGGATTTAAACCGCTTTTACGATATTGGTGCGTGAGTGGTTGGTATTGGTGCGCCAAACTGGTCGAAAACAGTGCAAAAAAACGACATCGTGGGGCACGATTGTTATTCACCTCGTAACGCTTCAATCGGGCTCAGGCGTGATGATTTATACGCAGGCCAGATACCTGAAATTAGCCCGGTAATAACGGCGACTGCGATGGCCAGCCCGAGTGTCGAAAACTGAATCTGAACCGGAAAGGCCGGGGCCAATAGACTTAACAGGGCGACGACAACGGCTGTGATAACGATGCCGATAAAAGCACCGAATAATGAGAGCATGACGGCCTCGCCCAAAAAGAGACTGAGCAACTGCCGTCGCGGACAACCAATGGCTCGCAGTAACCCGATCTCTGCGGTGCGCTCGGTCAGGTTGGTCGTCATGATGGTGAAGATACCCACGCCGCCGACTAATAAAGAAATCCCACCCAAAGCCGCGACGCCTATGGTCAGGATGCCGAGAATGCGGTTCATGCTACTGAGCATTTCATCCTGGCTGGTCAGGGTGAAGTCTTCCTGGCCGTGGCGTTTTATCATCATCGCTTTTATGCGCTCAAGCATCTGGCTGGATGTTGTGCCTTCAGAGAACACGACATCCACTTCCATTAATCCTTCCCGATTAAAAAGCGTAAGAGCACGATCCGCAGGAATATACGCCATATCATCAAGATCAAACCCCAGTGTTGAGCCTTTGGGTTGCATCACACCAATGACCCGATAACGCTGGCCACCAATGCGGATAAACTTCCCGAGCGGGTTTTCGCTACGAAACAGCTCTCGGTATAAGGTGTCGCCTATCACTGCAACGGCAGGGCTATTGCCGCCGGTGTCGGGCAGAAACTTTCCCATCGCCAGAGGGAAATCCCAGGCCTGATTAAAATCAGAGGTCGTACCGAGAATCTCGGTACTGCGAACGCGCTCGCCGTAACGAATAGGCCCCGAGCCCTGAACATTTGATACCACCCATTCGCTGCCGGTAATTCTCGCTAAGGCTTCTGCATCATCGAGGGTCAGTAATCGCACCGAGCTGATTAACCCTCCGGCCATACCGGCAGTTTCGCTGTGGCCCGGCGTGATCGCAATAATACGAGTGCCAAATTGTGAGAAGCTATCCAGAACATATTGGCGAACGCCGTGCCCGAGTGTGGTTAACAGCGTGACTGCGGCAATACCAATGGCGATGCCGAGCGCAGTTAATACGCTTTTGCCCGGCTGGCTGGTGACAGGTGAGGTAGCAAGGCGAAGCCAGTCGTCAGGTCTTATCATTTATATTTCCCTCGCAGCAAGGTCTACCACAGTTATTTCCCTGCCTGAGCTTGCAGTGCCAACACGGGTGGCAGCTTTGCGGCTTTCTGCGCCGGTATCCAGGAGAAGAGAATGCCGGCAATGGCAGACACACCAATCGCCGATACGCTGGCCCATAAAGGGGTTGCGAAGGGCACTTCGGGAAATTTAAATCTAAGGCCCCAAAGAATAAACTCTGCGATCAACATGCCGAGTACAGCGCCACTGGTGGCGAGTAACGTAGCTTCGGTAATAAACAACAAGCGGACTTCTTTTGATGAAGCCCCGAGTGCTTTTAGTAACCCAATTTCAGCCCGGCGCTGAGCTACGCCGATGAGTGTCATATTCATAATTAAAACCCCGGCGACTAACAGGCTGATGGCCGCAATACCGGCGACTGAAAAGGTCATGATTAACAGTACATTATTAAAGGCGCTGAGCAGGCTGTCGGGCGTAACAATCGTAATATCCAGCTGGCCGTCGTGGCGTAGCTTCATCTGTTGCTCAACGGCTGTGGTCATGGCTGGCACAGCATCAATATTCTCAATCTGAATCATTACCCTGAACAGACCTTCGGTATTAAAGATCTGCATGGCGTTATCTACGGGCAAGATCAGAGCATTGCTCATATCGAATCCGAAACCCGTTCCCGAGTCAGTGAGTACGCCCGTCACGCGGCAGCGATAATCCGCGACATTAATCCATTGCCCCAGTGCGCGTTTCGGGCCGAATAATTCATCCCTCAGGGTTGCCCCTAAAATACATTCCGAGCGGCTACGGCTACCTTCGCGAGTGGTAAACGCCTGCCCCTGGCTGAACGCGAGATCCCGGATGCTGAAGAAGTCCTCAGTTGTACCGAGAACTAAACTATCGCGGCTCAACCCTGAAATGCTCAAACGGCTGATGCCCACAACGATAGGTGCAATACGTTCGACACCGGAAATTCGCATGAGGCTTTGGGCATCTTCAAGCGTGATATCACGGGTGCCTTCGCCGGTTAATGGCGGCAGGCCTCCAGTGGTTTCTTTTCGGCCGGGCAGCATGACTAAAACATCGTTGCCGAGGCTTGCGAACTCAGCCATAACAAATCGTCGTCCGCCCTCGCCAATGCCAGTCAGCAACACAACCGCCAATACACCAATGGCCATAGCCACTAACTGCATGGTGGTACGAAATCGCGTTCGTGTCAGTGAGCGCAGGGTAAAGGTGAGATGATCCTGCAGGCGGATCATACGGCGGGCTCTTCTGTGGGGGGTATGGCGAACGTATCGTCGCTGACGATGGCGCCATCCACCATACGCAAACGCCGCTTAGCGCGCTGGCCGAGCGCCATGTCGTGCGTAACCACAATTAAGGTAATGCCCTGAGCATTTAATTCTTCCAGCAGCTCAACCACGTCGGCACCCGAATGAGTATCGAGATTCCCGGTAGGTTCATCGGCGAGCAGCAGCGGTGCCTGCATAATAATGGCCCGGCCTATGGCCACGCGCTGGCGCTGACCGCCAGACAACTGCTCTGGTTTATGGTCGGCGCGCTCCGTTAACCCTAAGCGTTGAATAACAGGTGCTAAGCGTTTACGGCGTTCTGCCGGAGGAATACCCGCCAGCACCATAGGCAATTCCATATTTTCACGGGCACTCAGGCGCGGTACTAAGTGGTAAGACTGAAACACAAAACCAATGTGGTCACGGCGATAACCCGCGCGCGCTTCCTCGCTCATAGGCACGGTGTCTTCGCCCGCAAGCCAGTACTCGCCTTCATCAGGCACGTCCAACAGGCCCAGCATATTCAGCAGTGTCGACTTGCCCGAACCAGACGGCCCCATCACTGAAATATATTCGCCTTGCGTAATATCCAGATTGATATCATTAAGCGCATGCACTGTCTGATCACCGAGCTGAAAGCGACGATGCACTCCGCGAACTTTAATGGCCCCAGTCTTCATCGCTTCAGTCATGGACAATAGTATCCAGCACACGCACGGTGCGGCCGTCTGTCAGGTCGCTCTGGCCGGGTTCGTTAATGATCAGGTCATCTTTACTCACACCGCTTATGACTTCACTCCAGGTCCAGTTAGTCAGGCCCAGTTCTACCTGCTGCTTAACGGCGTTGCCGTCTTTGGCGAGCATCACATGATCCGTGTCGATTAATAGCTCGGTAGGAAGCCGCAGGGTGTTGTCAGAGGTTGCTGTAATAACCTCGATATCGGCGCTGTAACCAATCAACAGATGGGTGCCATCAGGGAGTTCATTGAGGCGCACATCAACATCCACCGTACGGGCCTGTTTCTCTTCATCCTGAATATAAGGCGATATCCGCGAGACATGGCCATCAAAGGTGCGGTCGCCGAAGGCATCCAAGGTAACGCGCACAGGCATATCCAGTGCGACCTGAGCCGCATCTACTTCATCAATTGGCGCCTGCACGTAAAAACAATCGGGGTTGATCAGATCAATGGCGGGTGGTGTGGCCACGCCCGGAGGCGATGGTGTGGCGTATTCACCGATCTCGGCGTTCACCTCAGCAATAATGCCAGCGAAGGGAGCGCGTAACTGGGTTTGTGCAAAACGCGCTTTCTGCAGATCCAGACTGGCAGACGCCTGAGTAATCAGGGTTTCTTGCTGTTTGCACGAAAGCTCACTAATGGTTGCGGCGGTTTCGGCGCGGTCTAACTGCTCAGACGATGCCATCTGGCGCTTATGAAGATCATGAATACGGCGCTCTTCACGCTTATCCGATTGTGCCTGCGTACAGGTAGCCTCGTGCGAAAGCCTGGCAGTATCGAGCTGGGCCTCAGCAGTTGCCAGAGTGGCACGAATGTCTTCGTTCCAGAGCTCCATCAAAGGCGCGCCAGCTTCAACTTTATCGCCCTGAGCAACATAAAGAACACTGACCTGGCCACCGAGAGGCAACGACAAGCGGGACCGCTGGCAAGCCTTAACCGTGCCTGAGCGGGTATTGGCGACACTGGCTTCTACTAAGCCGACCGAAGCCTGCGACACAGAGATATCAAGCGGACTCTCAGGCCAGAAGCGCACAGCAGCGACACCTGCGCCAATCAACACAATAGGAATCAGAAGTTTAGGAGAGGGGAGACTCATAATGGCCTTCAGGGTCAGTGACCGTGGATTTCCGTATACGCCATAACATATAGAGTGGGCGGAGGAAGGGCAATGATGTAGGTCAGGGTATATGAAATGAATCGGGAGCTGATATGGCGTCGCCTCAGGTACTTTGCATATAGCGCTAAGGTCGGTATGCTCGGTACATTGAGAGAAAGCTTGGCACGCAAGCAAAGGCCTGATCGCGAGCTAAATAGCCAAGTCTGCTCGTATGTCAGAAGGGAGACCTAAGTTATGGAAGATACTTCAATGATGTCAGAGTGTTGCTCTTGAAACCCCGAAAGAGCGTTTCAGGATAAGCGCGAACGCATACTAACAAGCTTTCAAGCAATTACAGATCGAATAGAGATATAGATCTTTGGAGTCTAAAGTGAGTGACGAAAATATTGAATTTAAGGAAGATGAGGAGCAGCAAGAGTCTGATGAAGACATTGGCTCACTTGATCAAATTTCCTTCTCCTCGGCCGTGGTAAGTGGAAATGACTGGACGACGGAAACTCTTCTCAATCAAATTAATAAGGGTAACATCCTATTGAATCCTGACTTCCAGCGCAGAGATGCATGGGACAAAAAGAGAAAAAGCAAGTTTATTGAGTCCTTGATACTTGGGTTGCCAATACCACAAGTCGTGCTGGCTGAATCAAAAGAACGAAGAGGCGCATATATTGTTCTGGATGGAAAGCAGCGATTACTAAGTATTCGCCAATTTTCCGCGGATGCTGATGATAAGGTTTATGAGCAGTTAAAATTAACTGGCTTAGAAATAAGAGATGATTTGAAACGAAAGAGCCTCCAAGATCTTAGGGATGATCTTGATTTATTCGATGATCTTTCTGCGTTCGAGAATCAACCTATCAGGACTGTGGTTATTAAAAATTGGCCTGATGAAGATTTTTTGTACCATGTATTCCTGAGGTTAAACACCGGGAGTGTGCCTCTTTCACCCCAAGAACTAAGGCAGGCTCTTCACCCAGGGCCATTTGTGAGCTTCTTAGATCGATCCTCATCAAATAGCGATGCTTTACGAGAAATACTTAAGCTGAAAAAACCTGACTTTAGGATGAGGGATGCAGAGTTGTTGCTCAGATTTTTTTCGTTTAAAAATTTCCTATCTGAGTATGGTGGTACGTTAAAGAATTTTCTTGATGATACTTGTAAGAACTTAAATGAAAGCTGGGAAGAAAAAGAAGTATTGATAGAGAGTCAGTTAGAATCTTTTGAGATGGCTCACAGATTCATTAAATCAATATTTAACGGGAATCAGTACAGGAAGTGGAGTGGATCATCCTATGAGTCCAGGTTTAATAGGGCGGTTTTTGATGTTTTAATATTATCTTTTGTTGATGAAGAAATAAGGGAGTTATCAGTAGGGAGGGAGTCAGAAATAGAGGCTGCATATATAAAACTCTGCGATGAAAACAAAGAGTTTATGACATCTATTGAGTCAACCACTAAGAGTTTGTCTGCGACGCAAATAAGAATCTCTACTTGGTTCGAGGTATTGAATGACCTTTTAGGGGCAAGTTTACACGTTCCTAGGTTGATAGATAATCGCATTGTGTAAAGGGAGGTAGGTTTGTGCGCTTATCCAGCCGATTTAAAGAGCTTAAAAGCAGGTTAAGAGAGCTTAGGAATCATATGTTACCTGTGAACTTTTCACCGACCGGGGATTATACTGACAGACAGCAAGATAGAGCTAGAGGCTATCGGTTGCTTGTCCATGCGGAAATTGAATCATATTTAGAAGATGTGTCGAGAGAAGCTGTCACGCAAGCTATACGTGACTGGAAAGTAAATAAAAAACCATCTAGCATTATTATATCATTTCTAGCATCATACCATTCTAGTTGGAGCGTGACTGAAGAAATTAAAAACGAAGAGCTCATTCAAATAGCTAAGTCTAGAAAAAATGCCAAAGACTCTGTCGTTGAAGTAATTGATGTGGCTCAAAGGCAATTTACTCAAAAACTCAAAGACAATCATGGGATCAAAGATAAAAATTTTAAGACTCTTATTCTCCCTACTGGAATAGATATTGGCTCCCTTGATCAAACCTGGCTAACAAATATCGATAGCTTTGGCACAAAGAGGGGGGAGGTTGCACATAAAGCTAAGCGAGCCCAAGGAACTATAAACCCTAAGGATGAGTTCGAATCTGTACAAACGCTATTGGATGGAATTGAAGATTTGGATAGAAGAATTGTGCAACTAAGAAACGAAAACTTCTAGAGTGCCGCTGTTAGGGATGAATGATCTTGCGCCAGGGCGCGGTATTAAATGGCACTATTCATGGAGGGGTTTCAAGTGTGGGAGATATTAAGTACTAATAGTTTTGTTGGCACTTTAGTATCGGGCTTGTTCCTGCTAATCCTTGGTTGGGCTTTTAGCTGGGGAGTTAAAAAATATCGAGCTTGCCGTGTGTATTCCATTTTACAGGCAGGGCTATCGGAGAAAAACAAGAAGTTTTTGTCAACAGCATATATTTCTTCGAAGTCTGGTTATACACAGTCACAGGTAGAGGCTCTTTGCAGCCACCACAGGAAAATTCGTCGTAATGAAAAGGAACTTGAATCATGGTGCATCGATTAAATCTAGTATCATTTGATAAGGAGTGACAATTCGCCACTAAGATGGCTGGATTCGTTCCACTCGGCGTTAATAGCAGATGTATGTGCAAGTAGCTCAGGAGTAATATTTAACACATTTGAAGAAGAATTAAGGGATCTACTAAAAGAAAATAAATTCGAGCAAGCCTACTCCGTAGGAAAGAAAGCCCTAGAGTTAGAGCCAAATAATTTAGCGATAATAGAATCTCTAAAAATGGTTACGGCGGCACTCAGTTCACAATGCATGGATATGGCATCCAGGAAGCAAGATTGCGCTGCAGCATACTTTGAGTGTGAAGACCTTCTGCGTAAAGTAAATGAACTTACTAAGCAAGAGATCTATGGTCGTCAAGTTTAAACACATAATAAGAAAAACTAGTATCGATTTTATCTTGCTCCGATAAGTCGAAAACGAGATAAAATCAGCGAAAAAAACATACTATTTAATGGTGCATTTTATAAAATCAAAAATGAGTTCATTAATTTCAACTCTGGCTTTTGGGTCGCTCACATTACTAGTCTATTCTTATGCCGATGCCGGGTATGCGATTGCTGCGTTTCGTGATGGGTGCCTGAAACCCGGACAGGATGATTCTCAAGTTTACGAGATATTTAAAGAATATGGTTTTTCAGAACCAACAGATGACAAGCTGGTATTCGAGTGGAGCGGTGTCGGATACGCGGGATTCGGTCTTGTAGCCAACGAGGGTGCTGAGGACGAACCTGGTATAGGCGGCTGTTTTGTTTACCTGAAAGGAACCCCCACAATTAAGGTCGCTACAACTGTTAATTCATTGCTTGTAGAAAAAAGCAAGAATATAAAAACTAAGAAAATTAAAAATGACTACTACTGGATAATGCCAGAAGTCGACGGTGTAAGGCCACTAGTTATTGTGTCGGAGAAGAATAGTGGTAAATATGCTGGGCACGTAATGATGATGCTAACCGAATTGAAATAGTTGTCATAGCTGATATAACAGTTGCGGGTATTGGTTGACCCAGACTCGGTCTGCAACGAATCACTTCTGAATGAGAATACCGTCTAGTCATATTCCGAATGGGCAGTACTAAGAAAGTAAGTGACAATGAGAGCCAGGCTGGATCGTTAAGCAGTGTCTGCTTGGCCCTGATCCGGGTTCTGATCGCAGGTTGTTGAACTCACGGTACTCTCAAGGAGGAATGGATATGCCAACACGTGCAGAGCTGTTAGATGCAATCATTAACGCCAGAGGGTGCCAGTGCCAAAGCCCCAATACCGCCGTTAACATCAGAAATTGTGGCCGCTTTAGTTGGGTCAGTCGCAGCTGTCTGGATGCAATGGGGCTAGCGCCCGAGCCAAGTCACTGCCCGGTTTGCAATGGCACTGGGCCGTGGCAGCTGGATCATATGAACCCATGGCGGCAATATATCGTAACTGTGGGGGCTCCACACGTAGCAGTTGATCCTACCCACACTAATTATATGATGCTCAAAAAACTGGGAAGGGCGCTCTATAATGATCCTCAGAATTTGTGGTGGCTTTGCGCATCCTGTAATCGCAAGAAAACGGACTACGTATACGATACGGCGGCCCAGCTAACAGATCTGACTAACTCGCAAGTGCCTTCTGGCGTGAAAATGCGTGGCCCCGCAAATTTATGGAAGATTGTCTCGCCTGCGAAATAATAGAGTCGTATTGAATAACACTAACTTAGTAGTGGAATTATAAAAATATCAAAAAGGAGAGCAGCAATATGAGAATAATGATAAGAACCCTCGCATTTGTATCATTTTCCATGATTCAGTCTATGAGTGCACAATCACAAAGTGCGCCAGGTCTGCAGATCATAAGGCCTTTGGGTGACTCAATCACGTTTGGGTATAGCAGTGACTTTACAGCTAAGTTATCGACGATGAACTGTTACAACGCCCAAGTATGGTGCTTTTATCCTGGGGTTAAGTATGGCGGTAACTTCGGTGGAGGTTATCGAGGTATTCTGACCTGGCTTGCTATTAGCGAGAAAAACAGAGTTCTGAAACCCTTCACAACAGTGGGTTTTCAGAGTGGTAACTCTTCTATCAATCAATGGATGACGAACAGTCAGCTACATGACGGCTACCCTGGTGCGCGCACTGATCAGCTGGTTCCGTACTCTATGATGTTTATGCCGCCTTTCCCTGAAACACCAGTAACTTTCATCCACCTTGGAACGAATGACATTACTCAAGGTCACCTTGACGACAAGCTGGATCAAAACACGATAGTCGAGGCTGCTATAGCTAATCTCTCTACGATCGTAAAAAATGTGGTTAACAACACCAAATCAAAAGTTTATTTGGCAAAGGTAATCAAGTTTTCTGTGTCGAAGTATTGCCCAGGCCAAACCACTAGCAAGTGCGCAGACTTCTCTCTGGCAAACCCGATTGTTGAAGCCTATAACGAAAAAATAGTGAAGGAATTCTCGGGCAACAAAAACGTTACCATAGTAGAAATGGATAATATCCTTGAAGCCAGCGACTACAGTCCGGACGGGGTTCATCCCGCATTGTCTGGTTACTTCAAAATGGCTTGTAAGTGGGCTGAGTCGGCAAATATGTTCTTAGACAATAAGTCATGTGATGATGTGTCGGTTGCTGATCTTACGTCACTGCCTCCGGTCGCTACCGTGCTACCATATGATTAATAGAAAGTAGTCCTATCGTTCATTTCAGCTTTGTTTGAATACAAAACAGAGTCTAATGAAGCCAGAAGGTTACTTGATTTTGCACCTATTGTTGCGATTAATAGAGCATTTGCACTGACATGAAAGAGCACAACAGGAATGATCCTCTGCACGGAGTGACTCTCGAAGCCATACTCAACCAGCTGGTTGATCATTATGGCTGGGAAGGGCTGGCTAGCCGGATAAACATCAACTGCTTCAAATCAGACCCTTCGGTTAAGTCGTCGCTGAAGTTTCTACGGCGTACGCCTTGGGCGCGAACCAAAGTAGAAGAGCTGTTTGTCGGGACTTTCCACTCAGACAGTAAGAATTCAGCCAGCAAGCCAAACCCCTGGGGTAACTAAGTTCGCTGATTAAAAAAGGAATTTGCCGATGGACCTGTTCAGGATACTTCTCTCAATATGTGTTTTTTGTATAAGCGCGTATCTAGTGGTTGATTTGTTCGTGTATGGCTTCAGCTTGCCAGTACTGCTTTTCTGCATCGGTGGTTTTGTTCTGGTGCACTTTCTGCGCCCTAAGAAGTCGTCGGTTGATGACGGCTTTTATGAGATTGTCGACCTCGTACTCGATTTACCTTATCGGACAATCGCGATCATCATTCGTAATATAGGAAGGTTGTTCCGCGATGGAGATGGTGGGGTCGATCTGGATATCTGATGGTATTTTCTGAATTTGTTATGGCAGAGACAAAAAAGCCCGCTTATTACGCGGGCTTTCCGTTTTAATCACCACATCAGATCATCTGGGATCTGATACGCTGCATACGGATCATCCTCATCCATCTGGCCGTCGGTCTGTTCGGCGATCACGATAAAGTGGCCATCGTCGCGCTCACGGATCTTCTCAGCAACCTGCAAAGGAATCACCGCGTAGCTGTTGTGATGCGCGATGATCGCCAGTTGGCCTTTTGACAGACGGTCCCATACAGCCTGATCAACGTAGAGGCTTTTTACTTTCTTGCCATCAACAAACTGATACTTGATGTCGCCTTGTGCAGCGCTGATCAGGTTGTTGTCGACGAGTTGTTGTACCTGAGCCTTGATGGCTTTTTTCTGGGCTTCTTCGTCGCGTTGTTTGTTCAGTTCTTTGTCGCGGGCGGCTTTTTCTTTACGCGCTTGCTCCGCTTTTTCGCGGGACTCGTCGGCGTTGTTTTCCTGCCCGGTGCGCTTCAGGTGTTCCTGGCGCTTTTTCTCTTTTTCGTTTTTCTTCTGCTTTTTGTTGTCGGTTAAACCGAGGCCCAGCAGTTGATCCTGGAGTGATTTACCCATAATCCGGTCAGCTCCATTTAGTGTTTCGGTGGCCAGATGCCTTCGGGCATCAGGGCGTTCAGTTCTGTGATGGTGGCGTCGCGTTCTGCATCGGTGTTGCCTGTCACGGTTACGTGGCCGAGCTTACGGGCAGGGCGTGCTTCTTTACCGTAGGAATGACGGTAGGCGTTGTCGATGCTCTCGGCTTTTTCTGCCGGAGTTTCTTCGCCGATCACGTTGAGCATAGCGACGGAGGCAAACTTAGGCTCGGTCGCGCCGAGGCTTTTGCCTGTGATGGCCAGCATGTGGTTACGGAACTGAGAGGCTTCGGTGCCTTCAATCGACCAGTGGCCAGAGTTGTGTACGCGTGGCGCTACTTCGTTGCCAACAAGGCCGTCTTCGGTATCGAACAGCTCAAGGGTAATGGTGCCGACGTAGTCGAGGCTTTCTGCCAGCTGACGGATATAGCGCTCAGCCTGTTCAGCTTTCTCTTGTGAGAGTGCCGGTGCAGGGTAGAGGCTGTAACGCAGGATGCCTTCGTGGTGTACGTTTTCGGTCATTGGGAATACGACGATATTGCCGTCGCGGTCGCGGCTGGCAATAACTGAGGTTTCGCGCTCGAAAGGTACAAAGGCTTCAGCGATGAGTTCGCGATTGCCGATGGAGTTCCAGGCCGGTGCTGCGTCGTCTGGCGTACGCAGTACGAACTGGCCTTTGCCATCGTAACCTTCGGTCGTGGTTTTCATCACGATCGGCAGGCCGAGTTCTTGTACCGCTGTATGAACGTCTTCGAGTGAGTTCACGGCACGGAATTCTGCGGTGGCGATGCCTGCATTACGCAGTGCATTTTTCTCCAGCAGACGATTCTGGAAGGTTTTCAGGGCGTTCAGGCCTGGGTAGAGCTTGTCGGCGTGTGGCTCAAGTAAGGTCACGATGTGCGCCGGGATGTTTTCTGTCTCGTACGAGAGGATGTCGACCGAGGCAATAAATGCTTCCAGCGCTTCGTCGGTGTGCGCGCGCAGGTCGTACAGTGAAACCTCAATATCCTTAAGATCAGTGATACTGGTTTCTAACATCTGGCCAAGCTGGCCGTTACCTAAAATACCTACTTTCATCGGGATGTCCGTGCTGCGGTTATTCAATAATTCGTGGATCTGGCTGCGACAATACGGTGTTCTTCTGAGTTTCGCGGAACTCGTCAACACGCTTCATCAGGTCAGCGTCTGAGGTGGCCAGAATCTGTGCGGCCAGCAGACCTGCGTTTTTCGCGCCTGCATCACCGATGGCCAGTGTACCAACGGCTACGCCGCCTGGCATCTGAGCGATGGAGAGCAGTGAGTCAATGCCGTTCAGGGCGCGGGATTTTACCGGTACACCCAATACTGGCAGTGAGGTCTGGGATGCTGCCATGCCCGGCAGGTGCGCTGCGCCGCCTGCGCCCGCGATGATGACCTTGAGGCCACGCTCGTGTGCGGTTTTTGCGTAGTCAAACAGCAGGTCGGGGGTGCGGTGCGCCGAAACGACTTTGACTTCGTAGTCTACGCCCAGCAGGTCCAACATATCGGCTGCGTGCTTCATGGTGGGCCAGTCGCTCTTGGAGCCCATGATAATTCCGACAGGTACTGTCATGTCTTGTGTCCTCATGTTTGCGGCGTAACTTCGCGCAAGCGTGCAAAGAAAGCGGCGAATTCTACCACAAGGGGGCGGGGATAGGGGAAAGGTTCAGGCGTTAAGAAGGGGATGCCAGTGCAGAATGACTGCACTGGCAATGACGATAACCGTCAGATGATCAGAGGCTGAGTTCACCTGCGTCGATTTTCGCTTCGGTATCGCTGGTGAGCTCGGTGTAATCGTTGTCTTTGCCAACGATCACATACACTGGCTCATCGCCCACTTTATCGAGGTGGTAGGCTTCTTTCTTGAGCTCCACTTTACGATATTTGAAGGTGCCGGTGACTTCCTGCTGCTCGCGCACGCGGATGAATACCGGAATCTCGTAAGCAGGCATTTTCTCACGAACGTGCTTAGACAGCGCTGCCCAGTCGAACTCTTCCAGAGGGACAGATGGCGTAATGGTTGCCATGCCCGCACGACCATCGGTGTGAGGGATCTGAACACCGTAGACAACGGCGTGTTCGATGCTGTCGAGTTCCATCAGGATGGATTCAACTTCTGTGGTGGCGACGTTCTCGCCTTTCCAGCGGAAGGTATCACCCAGGCGGTCAGCGAAGGATACGTGCTTGTAACCCTGGTTATTCACTAGGTCTCCGGTGTTAAACCAGCAGTCGTCCTTCTTGAAGACGTTGCGCAGCAGTTTGCTGTTGGTGGCGTCTTCGTCGGTGTAGCCTTCAAACGGTTGCTTGTCGTTCACCTCGGTGATCAGCAGGCCGCTGTCGCCCGGTTGCACCGGAATCATAAAGCCTTTGTCATCACGCAGTGGTGCGTCTTCTTCGATGTCGTACTTAACGATGTTGTACGAAAGAGGGCAGAAACCCGCTGTTTTATCGAGGTTAAAGGCGTTGGTGAATACCAGATTACACTCGGATGCACCGTAGAACTCATTGATGTGATCAATGTTGAAACGGTTTTTAAACTGCATCCAGATGTCCGGGCGCAGGCCGTTACCGACACAGACACGGATGTTGTGCTGGGAGTCCGACGGCTTGGCCGGCGCATTCAGCAGGTAGCGGCACAGCTCGCCGATGTAGCAGAAGCCCGTCGCGTTGTGGTGACGGATGTCGTCCCAGAAACGTGACACTGAGAACTTACGCGCAATCGCCATACAGGCGCCTGAACCCAGAACTGCAGCCATGGATACAGTCAGTGCGTTGTTGTGGTACAGCGGCAGAGACACATACAGAATGTCTTTGCTGCTCATGTTCATGGACGCCAGACCCATGCCCGCCAGCGACTTGAACCAGCGATAGTGGCTCATCACGGAGGCTTTTGGCAGGCCGGTGGTACCGGAGGTGAAAATGTAATAGCACGGCTGGTGCATTTTCACTTTTTTGGTGGAATCCGGGTTTTTGTCCGACTGGCCTTCGATGGCCGTCAGGATGTTGGTGTAGTGCTCTGGGCATGCAGTTTCGCCGGTGTCGCGCAGATAATGCAGCGACTTCAGCGAAGCGTCATCGAGATCACCTTCGACCGTCTTAACGTTCTCCAGCATCTCTTCGCCAACGATGATTATTTTCGGTTTGACCAGGGTCAGGCTGTGCAGCAGTACGTCGCCACGCTGACTGGTGTTGATCATGGAGGCAATGGCACCGAGCTTGACGATGGCCAGTACTGAAATCAGGGTTTCCGGACGGTTCTCAAGAACCACGGCAACCACATCACCGCTGCCGATGCCCTGAGAGGTCAGATAATGCGCGATCTGGTTCGCTTTACGGTTTACCTGATCATAGGTGTAAGTCACATCTTCGTAGCGGATAGCGATGTGTTCTGGGCGCTGGCGTGCGTGTTTCTCAAGCAGAAGTCCGATTGATTTCTCTTTCTCAGGTTTGCTGGTTGCCAGTTCATACACACCTTTCAGCTTGATCGGAATGCTTGTGGCCTGGCTTGCCAATTGCGTCAGAATATTCGGCAGTGAAACCAGTTTTTCGTTGTATTGAGTCATACGGGTAAGAGTCTCGCTCGAAAGTCCGGAGTGCGACGTTACCGGAAAATTATCATTGTTAATACAGCAACGGGGCGCCAGGCCCCGTGCTTAGTTTGTCGTACAGATTACTTCAGTTCGGCGGATGATTTGCCGAGCAGACGACGAGCAACAATCAGCTGCTGGATCTGCTGTGTGCCTTCGAAGATGTCGAGAATCTTCGAGTCACGCGACCACTTCTCAAGCAGTTCGTCTTCGCCGTAACCCAGCATGCCAAGCATCTCGACACAGCCAAGGGTAATTTCGTTCGCAGTACGACCAGCCTTAGCTTTCGACATGGACGCCTCTTTAGAGTTCGGCATACCGTTGTCGGCCATCCATGCAGCTTTGAGAGTCAGCAAGCGTGCTGCTTCCCATTCTGCTTCATAGCGATACAGTTTGGCTTCGAGTTGTGAGGCCAGTTTGTACGGCGTGCGGTAATCGGTTTTTACCTTGAGCTGCTTGAGCAGTTCGCGGGTGCGATCGATAGAGGCCTTAGCCACACCAATCGCCATGGCCGCAACGACCGGGCGGGTGTTATCGAAGGTCTGCATGACACCGGCAAAGCCTTTTTCAACGTTAACCTCTGGATCACCCAGCAGGTTGCTCGCTGGAATGCGGCAGTCGGTGAAAGTGATCGCAGCGGTGTCAGACGCTTTAATACCCAGCTTCTTCTCAAGACGGACAACTTCCATGCCCGGCGTGCCTTTCTCTACGATGAACGACTTAATCGCCGCACGGCCAAGAGAGCGGTCAACGCTCGCCCAGACCACAACGCAGTCAGCACGTTCGCCTGAGGTAACGTAGATTTTTTCACCGTTGATGATGTACTCGTCGCCATCACGAATCGCCGTGGTACGAACAGCTGCCGAGTCAGAACCGAAACCTGGTTCAGTAATGGCCATCGCTGCCCACTTACCACCGAAACGTGCAAACTGCTCGTCGTCGGCAACTGCTGCAATCGCGGCGTTACCCAGGCCCTGACGTGGCAATGTCAGAGACAGGCCAACGTCACCCCAGCACAGCTCCGCCAGAGACAGTACTGTCGACATATTGGTGCCGTTCTGGATGCCTTCTTTCTTCGGGCCGTTATCCTGCTTCAGTTTGCCAGCACCGGCGCCTTCGCCTGTGGTGCCGTCGTTCATGCCGTCCATGATGGAGGCCAGCATGTCCAGTTCGACTGGGTAAGCGTGCTCAGAACGGTCGTACTTACGCGATACCGGACGGAAAACACTCGCCGCCACCTGGTGTGCCTGGTTAACAAGGGCACGGAATTTTTTCGGATTTTCTAAATTAATCATCTGTGCTTCTCCTTACAGGTGCATGCCGCCGTTGATGCAGGCCAGAACCCGCAGATCACGATACCAGCGCTCAGCTGGGTGTTCTTTGGTGAAACCATGGCCACCCAGCAGCTGAACTGCGTTGGTGCCGATTTCCATGGCTTTTTCAGAACACAGGATGTGTGCAAGGTAGGCTTCGCGATGGAATGGCTTGCCAGCTTCAGCAAGTGCCGCTGCGCGCCAGACCATCAGGCGCATAGATTCGAGTTCGATACCGATATTCGCAACCATAAAGGCTACCGCCTGACGGTGAGAAATTGGCTCGCCGAAGGCTTCACGCTCATTCACGTAAGGAATCAGATAATCGAGTGCTGCCTGACAGGCACCGATGGCCAGTGCACACCAGTGCAGTTGGCCGAGGTCCATAAAGGCTTCAAAGTTAAAGCTGTCATCGCCGAGCAGGGCATCCGGGCCGAGCAGTACTTTGTCGAGAGTCAGTGTGCCCGTTGCGGTAGCGCGCAGGCCCATGGCCGGAGCTGCTTGCCACTGAACGCCTGGTGCATCACCCGGAACAATAAACAGACGGTTACGACGCTTGTAGCGCGCTGCCACCAGATACATTGACGCTTCGCCGCCAAACGGTACCAGGCTCTTAACCCCTGAGATGGTGTAACCGGCTTTGGTTTTCTTCGCTTTTGCTGACAGTTTTGCCGGATCAAACAGAGGGGTAGGTTCCTGTACCGCAATCGCTGCTTTAACAGGCGTTTCTGCCAGGTACTCAGGCAGGTACTTTTCTTTCTGCTTCTGGTTGCCCCATTTAACGATGGCATTTGCGACTGCAACGGGGGCCAGTGTGGCGTAGGCCAGTGAGAAGTCGCCCCAGGCGAGCTCTTCAGCAATGATGGCGTTGGTGGTCGGGCTGTAGCTCTGAGCCGCGCCGCCCATGCTTTCTGGCACTGAGAAGTAGTTCAGGCCGAGGTCCATGATGTCCTGCAGGTAAGTTTCCGGCAGTTTCATGTCTTCGTTGGCATCGTGCGCCAGACCGCGGACAACTTCTTCGGCGTATGAACGCACGGTGTCTTTGATCATCTGTTGTTCTTCTGACAGGGTCAGGTCGAACAGGCCAGCCGTGCTCGGCTCTGGCAGCATTTTAGGATCTTCGGATTTCTTAGCTTTCTTCTTTGCCACCATCTGACCGATGACTTCGAAGCCTTTCTTGGTGCCTGCGTAGGCCAGCTTTTCTGCCGGACGGCGGAGCTTGTACTTCCTGGCGAACTCACTGCCAGAAAAGCGTACCGCCAGACCTAAGCCCAGCCCCTGAATATCTTTTGCCATTTATAACACCTCTTGATGACTCGTTTGAGGAAACACGACAGAGTGAATTTATCCTGTGTCGGCCATTCTCACATCTTTATTACAGTGGCTGCATTGGCAGCCCTGACCGGACATAACGGGCCGGAATGCCAAAACACAGGACACGTTTGGGAGTTACGCGGGCACAAGGTATCATGACCGCAACCAATATCTGCTGAGGATCGACATGCTTACATTGCTTTCACCCGCCAAGACTCTGGATTTTGAGACACCGCCGGTTACGGATCAGTACAGTCTGCCAGATTATCTGGATGATTCGGCTGAGTTGATCGATGTATTGCGTAAGTATTCTCCGGACGAAATCGGCGCTCTGATGAAGCTGAGCCCGAAATTGTCTGAGCTGAACGTGCAGCGTTACAGTGATTGGAAGATTCCTTTTCCTGAAGGGGAATCAAAAGCCGCTGTGCTGGCGTTTAAAGGGGACGTTTATACCGGCCTTGATGCCGACAATATGAGCAAAGACGACCTGGATTACGCACAGGGTCACCTGCGTATTCTTTCAGGTTTGTATGGTTTGCTGCGTCCGCTGGATCTGATTCTGCCGTATCGCCTTGAGATGGGTACGAAACTCGGCAACGATCGCGGCAAGGATCTTTATGCTTTCTGGGGCGACAAGATCACCGACGCTCTGAATGAACTCACTGAGCAATCTGGTATCAATACCATCGTGAACCTGGCGTCGAACGAGTACTTCAAGTCGGTGAAGCCGAAGGCGTTAAAAGCAGACCTGATCACGCCAGTGTTTCGTGATGAGAAAAACGGTAAGTACAAAATTATCAGTTTTTATGCGAAAAAAGCGCGAGGCCTGATGGCGGCGTACCAGATCACTCAGCGTATTGATAACCCTGAAGATCTGAAGAAATTTGATGTGGCGGGCTATCGCTTTTCTGAAGAAGAATCGACCGCCACAGAGTGGGTATTTAAACGTGCAGAGAAGGATGTACCGAATGCGTAAGAGCGTTCTGACTTTGCTGGCCAGCACTGTGCTGGCCACCGGCCTGACGGGGTGTGTTCTTGCACCGCAGACCATTGAACTGAGCGAGAACTATGAAATCGAGCAGCCCGCTGCGTCGGTGTCCCGTGGTGCCTTGATTCGTGTGGTCGACAACCGCGAAGAAATCAGCCCTGACGAGCGTCAGTCGCTGGGTAGCCGTGGTGGACGTCTGGCCGAAAACTCTCCTTTGTATGTTCAGGATGAATTGTCGGCGGTGCTGACGCGTCGCTTGCAGGACAGCATGACGCAACTCGGGTTCGGTGGTGAAAGCCCGCTTGATCCGGTGAAGCTTGAGCTGGCGGTGAATCGTTTCCGTTACAGCTGTAATGAAGGTTTTCTGGTCACAGCCTGCAGTGTCAGTATTCGATTCAATATGACGGTACTGGATGGTAATACGACGTTCACTAAGCCGTATGGTCTGAGCGAATCGCGTCGTGTGGCTGCGGCACCGGTGAAAGAATACAACGAAAAATGGGTAAACGATGTACTCGACCGTCTGTGGGAATACATCTTCAGCGACCCAGAGCTACGCGAATATCTGGGCGTTTAAGCTCATTGCTGAACTGGCAGTTCTACCAATAAAAAAGCCCGCATCAGCGGGCTTTTTTATGAGAGTTGCTAACTGATAGCTTGAGCAATTAGCTCAACGCTTTACTCAGTCGGGCAACGGCATCACGAAGAGTATTCATGCTAGTCGCGAACGACAGACGCATATAACCCGGTGTACCGAAGGCTGAGCCAGGAACCAGAGCAACGCCTGCATCACTGAGAAGCTTCTCAGCAAATTCAACGTCGTCAGTAATGCCCAGTTTTTCCATAGCGCCTTTCACGCAAGGGTAGGCATAGAAAGCACCATCGCCTGGGATACAGGTGATGCCCGGAATACCGTTCAGTGCATCAACGATGTAATCGTGACGTTCTTTAAATGCGGTAACCATCGGAGTCACGCAATCACGGCCGCCACGCAGTGCTGCTTCTGCAGCAACCTGAGAGATAGACGCAGGGTTAGACGTGCTCTGTGACTGAATTTTCTTCATTGCGCCGATCAGCTTAGCCGGGCCTGCCGCGTAGCCGATGCGCCAGCCAGTCATGCTGTAGGCTTTTGAGACACCGTTCAGAACGATAGTGCGCTCGTACAGGTCTGGGTTGGCAGTAACGATGTTTTCGAAACCAAAGTCAGCCCACCAGATGTACTCGTACATGTCGTCGGTTGCGATCAGTACGTCTGGGTATTTACGCAGAACGTCGCCGAGAGCAATAAATTCATCTTTGGTGTATGCCACGCCAGATGGGTTTGACGGGCTGTTCAGTACCACCAGACGGGTTTTGTCTGTGATGGCCGCGTCCAGCTGCTCTGGGGTGATTTTAAAACGAGTCGATTCATCGGTCTCGATGATGACAGGTTCGCCTTCCGCGATTTTGACCATATCCGGGTAAGATACCCAGTACGGCGCTGGAATCACGACTTCGTCACCTGGGTTGATCAGCGCGAGAGCCATGTTGAAGAAGCTCTGCTTACCACCACAGGAAACCAGAATTTGGTTCGGTTCGTAACTGAGGCCATTGTCTGCTTTCAGCTTGTCGATAATGGCAGACTTGAGACCGGGGGTACCGTCAACGGCTGTGTACTTGGTGAAGCCCTTATCGATAGCTTCTGCAGCCGCTGCTTTGATGTGGTCCGGAGTATCAAAATCCGGTTCGCCAGCACCGAGCCCGATAATGTCTTTGCCTTCCGCTCGTAACTCTGCTGCACGGTTGGTCACCGCCAGGGTCGGGGATGGCTTGATCAGTTGAACGCGATCAGACAATTTAAGATCCAATGTACTTTCCTCTAGCACGGCCACGATGTGTGCCTAAAAAATAGCGGGCCTCAAAATAGGCCCTAAAACAACGTATAATCTTACTGGATTTAGACGTTAACTGGAATCCTCATGAGTAAGCCATTCGAGCTGTCATCCAAATATTCGCCCGCAGGCGACCAGCCAAAAGCTATTGATGGCCTTGTGAAAGGTGTCGATGCCGGCCTGCTCAAACAAACTTTGCTGGGTGTAACGGGCTCCGGTAAGACCTACACCATGGCCAACGTGATTGCCCGGTGTGGGCGTCCGGCCATCATAATGGCCCACAATAAAACATTAGCAGCGCAGTTGTACGGGGAGTTCAAAGAGTTCTTCCCGAATAACTCCGTTGAATACTTCGTGTCGTACTACGACTACTACCAGCCAGAAGCCTACGTCCCGTCGTCTGATACTTTCATTGATAAAGACGCCTCGGTGAACGAGCACATTGAGCAGATGCGTTTGTCTGCGACTAAAGCGCTGATGGAGCGTCGTGATGCCATTATCGTCTGCACCGTGTCGGCTATTTATGGTCTGGGTGATCCTGATTCTTACCTTAAGATGATGTTGCACCTTGTGCGCGGTGATCAGGTCAATCAACGTGACATTCTGCGCAGACTGGCGGAGTTGCAGTACACCCGCAATGACGCAGACTTCCATCGCGGTACTTATCGTGTGCGCGGTGAGGTGATCGATATCTTCCCGGCGGAAAGCGATGATGAAGCTATCCGTGTGGAGTTATTTGATGATGAGGTCGAGCAGCTGAGTACCTTCGACCCGCTGACTGGCCAGATATACAGCCGCCTGGCGCGTGTCACCGTCTACCCGAAAACGCACTATGTGACGCCACGCGAGAAAATTCTGGATGCCATTGAAGGCATCAAGGAAGAGCTGAAAGAGCGCCTTGAGTACTACCGCAAAGAGAATCTTCTGGTAGAGGCGCAACGACTTGAGCAGCGCACTAAGTACGATCTTGAGATGATGCAGGAGCTTGGGTACTGCTCGGGTATTGAGAACTACTCCCGCTATCTGTCGGGGCGTGCAGCAGGCGACGCGCCGCCGACCTTGTTTGATTACATACCCAACGATGCGCTGGTGTTCGTGGATGAGTCGCACGTGACGATTCCGCAGATTGGCGGCATGTACCGGGGTGACCGCTCTCGTAAAGAAACTCTGGTTCAGTTTGGTTTCCGTTTGCCATCGGCACTGGACAACCGGCCTATGCGTTTTGAAGAGTGGGAATCGATTGTACCGCAGTGCATATTTGTTTCTGCCACGCCGGGGCCCTATGAAAAAGATCATCAGGACAACGTGGTCGAGCAGGTTGTTCGCCCGACCGGGCTGGTGGACCCTGAAATTGAAATTCGCCCGGCCACCGGTCAGGTGGATGACTCACTCCATGAAATTCATCAGCGGGTTGAGAAGGGCGAGCGGATTCTGATTACCGTACTGACGAAGCGGATGGCCGAAGACCTGACCGAGTTCTTGCATGAACAGCAGGTTCGCGTGCGGTATCTGCACAGCGATATTGATACGGTTGAGCGGGTTGAGATCATCCGCGATCTGCGCTTAGGTGAGTTTGATGTGCTGGTGGGCATTAACCTGCTGCGGGAAGGTCTGGATATTCCGGAAGTTTCTCTGGTTGCTATTTTTGATGCCGATAAAGAAGGCTTTCTGCGTTCTGAGCGCTCTCTGATTCAGACCATTGGTCGGGCGGCGCGTAACCTGAATGGTAAAGCGATTTTGTACGCTGACCGTGTGACCGATTCAATGCAGCGGGCAATGGATGAGACCGATCGCCGTCGTGAGAAGCAGCTCGCCTTTAATGAAGAGCATGGTATTACACCGAAAGGTGTTATGAAGTCAGTCGAAGATATTCTTGAGGCTGCTCCGCCTCCGGGTAAAAAAGGCAAGCAGCGAGGACGTGCTCGTCAGCAGGTGGCAGAGAAGGAAGCAGGCTATTCGGCGGACGATTGGCAGCACCTGAACGCAGCGGAACTCGGGAAACGCATATCCAAAATTGAGGACGATATGTTTAAAGCTGCGAAGGATCTGAACTTTGAAGAGGCGGCCAAACTGCGTGACCTGCTGCACTCAATGAAAGAGAAAATGATCCAGAATAGCTGAGCGGGTTCTTCTCACTGCTTAAATCAAAAAGCCCTCTGTCTGTACCGAGGGCTTTTTTAGTGTTTTGGCAAAGGTTGTGCGCTATCAGGCAGTCACGATGCCTGTGAAGATAACAAACAGGGCAACGATGCCAGTGTCCCAGACCAGGGTACGGACTACAGGGATGCCCGCCGCATAGATCACAGGGTAAACAATACGTGCTGCGGCAAACACAATTGAACCCCAAACGGTCAGCCCGTTTGAAATCTCTGTTTGTGCAGCGACCAGAACCAGAGCGACAAAGATGAAACCTGTTTCAATGTTGTTGCTGACAATCCGGTTAAAGCGTTGCGCGAGAGGGCTTTCCTCAGCGGGTGCTTCATCGCGGTTGCTCATAAAGTACGATATCCCATACGCTTTCATTGCAATGGTGGCCTGAAGTAACAGAACAATCAGGCAGGTCATCGCAAACGTCAGCAGTGACATCATTTCGGTCGTCATTCGGGTTTCTCCTGTAGAAAAATAGTCAAACTTCTATAAAACTAGGCCGCTGTGCTCGTAATGAGGTGACAGTCTGGCGGTAGGTCTCTATAAGAGGCGGCAGGATTCAAAAAGGATTCACCAGCGAGAAAAAATATTTCACTGAAAGGGATAAGGAGTTGGTTCGGTGACTATTAAGGAAATTCAGGAAGCGGTTATTGAGCGCGCTCAGGCGGGGGATGATAAGGCCTTATCTGAGCTGCTGAAGGCAGTTCGCCCGAATATTCACAACTACGCAATGAAGCACTGTGTGATTAATGACGTCGATGATGCCGTGCAGGAAGTACTGATCACTGTATCGCGCCGCTTAGACAGTCTTAAAATCGTAGCAGCGTTATCTTCATGGCTGTTTACGACAACTCGCCGCGAGTGTCGCAGGTTAGGGCGTGTTGCCTTTGATTTCGACCCGCATGGTGATGGTACCGCCCTGGAGTGGTTAAACACGACGCCTGAGCAGGATCAATTGATCGACCTGACGCGGGCTATCCGTGATCTTCCCGATACATATCGCGAAGTACTGCTGATGAAGGATTATGAACAGCTGACTAATCGTGAAATCGCGGATAAAACAGGGCAGTCAGTCGCGGCGGTTAAGAGCCGTCTGCACCGGGCGAGAACTATGGTCAGAGATCAGCTCCTGCAGGAAACCAGTAATCTGATCAACGAAGCCTATCAATAAAAAGAACACATAAAAGAGCCCGCAATTGCGGGCTTTTTTATTAACTGAGCTGATCACAAGCGTGAGACGAGCGATCAGGCCTCAGCGACAGGTTTCACAACGAAGAGCAGGTCGCCCTGATTCACTTGCTGACCATCCGTGTTCATAACACGAGTTACCTTAAACTTCTGCTTAGCCGGATAGAGCTGACTGCCAGCACGGTTAAACTGTTTAAGGCTCAGCGGTGTGAACATTTTCATGGCTTCCATCAGACACAGGGTCTGAGAAACATCAATCACGTCACCTTCTTTCACAAAGGCAGGCTCACTCGGAGAAGATGAACCGTAGAAAATACTGGTCGACGGTGAAAGTACTTTCAGTTCGTCTGAGCCTTCAATTTTGAGCTGCGAGGCGTCGACGGCATCTGCGTTCATGTCTGCCGCGTCTTCGATGTCTTTAATCAGTGCATCGAGATCAATCCGATCCAGGAATTTCGGCAGATAAGTCGTATCGTAAACGCCATCAACAAATACGTTGTCGTCCAGCACGCGCTTGAGAAGCGGGATGTTGGTGCATACGCCGGTGATTTTTACTTCATCCAGGTACTTACGCAATTTTGCGATGGTGTCGTTACGGTCTTCGCCATAACAGATGATCTGCGCGACCATGCTGTCATAGAACGGCGATACCTGCTTGCCTGCTGCCGCCATCGAAATTAATTCGATGTGGTCGTATTTCGGTAATACACATTCGCGGATCGTTCCTGGTGTTGGAACAAACTCCACGTCATCGCCTTTGAATACGGCTTTTTCGGCGTTGATACGAACTTCGATGGCGTAGCCTTTGTGATCTGGTTTCAGATCAGCGATATCACCACCTTCCGCAATACGGAACTGAGTCGAGACAATGTCGATACCAGAAACCAGTTCGGTCACAGGGTGTTCTACCTGAAGACGGGTGTTCATCTCCATGAAGTAGATCGCCATGTTGTCGAGGTCGAAAATAAACTCAACGGTACCGGCGCCAACATAGTCGACAGCGTCTGCCAGTTTTTCTGCGTAATCGTAGGCACCTTGCTCCAGCTCGCGCGGCAGCATGGTAGAGCCTGATTCTTCGAAAATTTTCTGGTTATTACGCTGAACGGAGCAGTCACGCAGGCCCAGGATTTTGGTGTTGCCCTGAGAGTCACGCAGAACCTGAACCTCAATGTGGCGCAGAGACGTCACGTATTTCTCGAGGTATACATCACCATTACCAAAGGCCGCTTTTGCTTCAGTAGAAATCTGGTGGAACAGGGCGTGAATGCGGTCTGCTGATTCAACAACCTGAATCCCTTTGCCGCCACCACCGTGTACGGCTTTAAGCAGTACCGGGTAACCAATTTCATCTGCAACGCTCGCGGCATTCGCGGAGCTGGTCAGAATACCGTGGGAGCCGGGGACAACAGGCACGTTAACGCGCATCGCGGTGTTAATGGCGTTCGATTTGTTACCCATGGTTTCCATTGAAGAGACCGGTGGGCCAACGAAATTAATGTCGTGGTTGCCACAGAGTGCAGCGAACTGACTGCTTTCTGACAGGAAGCCAATTCCCGGGTGCAGTGCATCAACACCTTCGTGATGCGCAATGCGCAAGACAGACTTGGCGTTGAGGTAACTTTCATCCGGTGTGTTACCACCAATACAGACAACGCGATCCTGTGGACCAAGCATATCAACAGGTACGGATTCCATATCCGGGTCAGACTGGATCAGTACGACTTTAATGTCGTTTTCCTGTGCCTTGCGGATCAGCTTCACTGCGGTACAGCCGCGTGCGTGAACCATGACCTTGTCGATCTTGCCGTATTTTTTCTGGCTGACTTCGTCTTCGGCGGTCAGTGGTGCCATGCGTGCGGCAGAAACATAACCTTCAAGGACTCGTTCGAGTACATCGTTAACGCTGTAGCGTGCCACTGGCATATCCGGGTCAATTTCGCGCAGGCGTTCATCGAGATCGTCGAAGAATGGGTTCGAAACCAGTCCGTCCATTGAATCTGAAGAAACGGATAAATAGTTCGATAGAGTGCAGGTACTTGGCAGGTAACTAGGTACAACAATCTGCCCTGCGAACGGCATATTTGTACCTGAGAAATAATAGGTCTGCGCCAGCGGGTGCGTTACGAAACTCGCTTGAGCACCACCGGTACAGTCGCCAAAACCAAAGACCACGAGAGGCAGGTCATTGTCGCGAACAAAGCGGGTAATACGGTCGTTAACAACAGCCATTGAGAAGAGTGCCGCCGCACCTTCTTTGGTTTGCATACCGCCGGAGGATACGAAGCAAACGACAGGCAGTTGCTGGCGAGCACATTCGACCATTAATTTGCAGAATTTCTCTGCACTGGCCATATCAAAAGCGCCAGCCTGGAAATCGAGGTTCGATACCAAGGCACCGACACGCTGTGTCTTGCCGCCGATATTAATATCCGCCAGGCCTGTGATAACACCACATGGCTGAATATTATTTTTCAGTGCTTTTTCGATAGAAGAACGGAAACCCGGAAAGGCCACTGGGTCTGCCGACATCAGGTTGGCATTGATCTCTTCGAAGTTATCAAAGAAACGCTCAATAATGGCCTTCGGTGATGTGCGCTTCTGACGTTTGGTGTCGTCGAGTACGTCCTGAATCAGCAGGTCGTGATAGGCCATGGTCAGACGGTTCCAGAAATCTTTACGACGACCGATGCTGACCGGGTTGATGCGCCCGTTATAGCTCTTTCCTGATTGCTCTGCGTTGTAGTACTCAGGCAGAAGCTTCTCGAAAATAAACGTGATCACCACGAAGAGAGTTTCGGACAAGCGCGGGAACGCGAGCTTTTTCCACTCTTCGACAGACTTCAGGAATTCACCGCTCTGCGAACTCTTGATGAAATAGCTGAGCCAGTAATTGAAAGACTCGAGCTCCTTCATGGTGTAGCTTTCGCCTTTGGTCGCTTCCGACAGAGACTTATCCAACAGTGCTTTCACAGAGTCGCGGGAAAGCGCACGGTTGTTGTTCGCTTCTTTCGCGACACTGACCAGGTTATGAATAAAGTTGTCGTAGAGGCTGCCGAACACCAGCATGTTCTGGCAGACGTGACGGAACTCTTCGCGCAGTTCGTCATGCAGAATGGCATCCAGAATCGTGATGTCTGGATTAGCCGGGTTCTGAATATTTTCCTGACGGAACTGAATATACGGTGCCAGCGCTTCTTCAATAATTCGGCGGTTGGCTTCAGTCGCTTGTGTTTCTTCGTTGTTGCACAGAGCTTCTGAACGTGTCGAGAGTTTCAGTTCGGCACGGATGCTTTCTGGCAGTAGTTCGTCTGAAAGAATGGTATTCAGCGCGGTCGCCAGAGACTGACGCAGGGTCCCTTTGCCTTTTTCGGCGTTGCGCTCGGAGGTCAGCTCCTGACGGGTTTCGTGTGGTAACTGCTCACGAATATAAGCCGCCAGTGGGTGCGGATTGTCTTCAATAAAATCGGCAACGGCGCCGGCATCAAGAATATCGGACGAGCGCAGCAAAAAGCGGCTCTGGCGATAGTCTTCAAGGTAATTAAGCAGGCCCTGGAAATTAACCGCGGCATCAGACTTCCAGCGGTTAAACAGATACAGGCCGAAATTAAAGCAAAGGTCCTGCTTTGCTTTCAGGTAGTTATTCTTTGGTTCACCCAGGAAAAGACGGACGATGGTATTACGGCTTTCGTCACGTTCTTCGTATTTCGCCCAGAAGGTTTTCCAGCTCTTTTGCAGGCCATCGTCGTACACGATTTTTTCAGGCGCCTGTAGCCATTTCTGGAACTTACGGTTCTGCTCATTCTGGATGCGTTGCTCCAGCTGACCCGCTGGGATTTCTTTGTCCGCAAGGCGGCCGTAGTTCTCAACCGTGGTCGAGTGAATACGACGACGCAGGGTCAGGTAGCGAGTATAGCGATAGCACAGGCCGAAAATATTGATATGTTCTGTCGGGCTCTGAGCAAGGAAGAAATTCGCGTTATTCTCAAGCGTTGACAGTTTTTCTGATGGGTTCAGAAAACGATCAATACTGCGCTTGTAGTGATCCATCAGGTAAGGGTTATTGCGCGTAAATTCTTTCGCACCTTCTTCGATGGATTGAATGCCACTGGTAATTGCACGCAGCAGATTTGCACGCTTTTCATCGGCATCGGTCGGTGCGTAATCAATGATGCCATCAATCACGCCGGATTCGCGCAGCTGGTAGCCGGATACGCCGACGTACTTTGCACATTCCTGCCATGACAGGTTGTACTTGCGAGCGATACTGGCAAGCCCCTGCGGCTGAATCGTATTGAAAATACCATCGCGTACTGACAGCAGGATGTTTGTCGCGGCCAGAGGAATAGCACCGCCAGAGTAACCTGCGCCCCAGATAATACCGATGGTCGGTACATCGTTGTTCACCATCTCGGTGATAAGATGACTGATTGAGTGCGCCTGGTTATTGGCATTGGCCAACTCACCAGCGTCGGCCCCTGGGGTATCGATAAAGGTGATGATCGGCATCGCACGACTGGCGTAATTCTTTGCCTGTTGTGCCGCACGGTTGTGATGAATCGGTCCCCAGGCTCCATTGGAGTGGGAGCGGTTCTGGCAGATAAAGCCAACACGGCGAATCTGACCACCAAAATCGAGGTCTGCTTCAGCGCAGTATAGTGGCCCGTCTTCGACTTCTGAGACCACACGAACAACGAGATGCTGAACGATACTCTTTGCGTCAGTGCGCTGAGGATTTTCGCTGGGTGCAACGACGCTTTGGATATAGTCGTCGATGTTGAGCTTTCTTAGTCGATCCAGCTCAATAGCGCATTGTTGTGGAGCAATCAGGCCTTTAACTTTGTGATCAACCGCGTTGTCTTCATACTCGGGAAAAAGCGAGAAGTCCGCCGATAATTTTTCGGCGATCTGAAATAACGGGTCCGTATGATTCGGTAATTCTTGTTGTGTCATGCGTTGTATTCCGTTGGTCATTCTCAGGCGTTTCACTGAACCCGGTGTCACTGGGTTACATGCCTGATTTTTTTAGTTTTTATGCCCCATTGAGTAAGCTCCGGTATCCCGGATAGAGGTATGCCACGGTGATCCGCTTGTTACACCTTTTTAAATACCAGGGTGGCGTTTGTACCACCAAAGCCAAAGCTGTTTGACATGATCGTCGTCAAACTGGCATCACGGTTTTCGGTAACAAGCGGCACGTCCGCCGCGCCCGGATCGCGTTCAGTCACGTTCGCGCTTCCGGTGATAAAGCCATCTTTCTGCATTAACAGGCAGTAGATAGCTTCCTGAACACCCGCCGCTCCAAGAGAGTGGCCAGTCAAAGATTTGGTTGAGCTGAAAGGGGGCACGTTACCACTGAAGGCACGCTTAACAGCGTCAAGCTCGCAAATATCACCCGCTGGCGTACTGGTGCCGTGGGTGTTCAGATAATCGATGTTCGGGTTGCCTGCCATTTCCAGAGCGTCGCGCATACAACGCTCCGCGCCTTCGCCTGAAGGAGCAACCATGTCAGCGCCGTCAGAGGTAGCGCCATAGCCGATGATTTCGGCATAAATCGTCGCGCCACGTTTGACCGCGTGTTCGTATTCTTCAAGAACGACCATGCCCGCACCGCCGGCAATAACAAAGCCATCGCGAGTCGCGTCGTAGGGGCGAGAGGCCTTATCCGGGGTGTCGTTGTACTTGGTCGAAAGGGCGCCCATCGCATCAAACTGCATGGTCAGCGTCCAGTGTTCTTCTTCGCCGCCGCCAGCGAACATAATGTCCTGCTTACCCCACTGGATAAGCTCCATTGCATTACCGATACAATGGGCGCTGGTCGCACACGCGGAGGTAATGGAGTAGTTCACGCCACGAATAGAAAATGGGGTGGCCAGGTTGGCCGATACGGTGCTGCCCATAGAACGGGTCACACGGTATGGGCCTACACGACGGATGCCTTTTTCGCGCAGGGTGTCGACGGCTTCAACGATATCGCTGGACGATGCACCGCCAGAACCTGCAATCAGGCCAGTACGCGGGCTGCTGACCATATCTTCGCTGAGACCTGCATCCGCGATGGCTTCTTTCAGAGCAATGTAGGAGTAGGCAGCAGAGTCGCCCATGAAGCGGCGCTGCTTGCGATCGATATGATCATCTGGGTTTATTTGTGGTCTGCCAGCGATGTGGCTTCTGAAGCCCGCGTCTTCGTATTCGGGGATGTAACGGATACCCGATGTCTGGCCTCTAAGGGAGGTCAGTACCTCTTCCTTATTGTTGCCGATGCAACTAACAATTCCTAACCCAGTGATAACGACGCGGCGCATTACGACTAAACCTTGCCTTCTGTTCTGATACCTTAAACACACGTGGAAGGCTCACGGACGCCTCCTCCCACAGAAGCCCCTCACTATAAAGCACTGGGCGCCGGGAACAAATTAAAATGTGTGTTTTCGGTGGAGAGGGGCCGGATTTGGCTCACTTGCGCAACGTTGCGACTGTCTGGCGCCAATATGAGGCGAGTGACAGCAGGGCAATGACAGCCGCGGCAACCGTCAGAATTCGGGTGTCGGGGTAGCGGCTGTCGTGAAATAACATAGTGATACAGGTGATGGTCATCAGGCCAGCTGCGAAGCGTTCAAGCCCTTTGCCCTGAAGCCACCAGATCTCATCCGTCAGCTTTTGAGCGATCAGTGCAAAGATGAGGCCTGCGGCAGAACCGACCAGAATATCCAGCGGCCAGTGCGCGCCAACCGCGGCACGGCTGATCGCGGCAACCAGAGCGATCACGAGAAGCGCAATCGTACCGCCGATGCTTCGCATGTTGAGGGCGAGCAAACCAGCGGTCGCTAATGCGGTAAAGGAATGCCCGGACGGGAACGCGTGGTTCTTAACGACGGGACCGATGACCTTGAAAACGTCGGCATCTAACACGGCAGGCGGACGCGGTATCTCAAGCAGGTTCTTCAGGCCATGAACGAACAGGGCGCCGATAATCAGCAATACAAACCCGGAATTGAAAATATGCGGGTAACGGCTGGCAACAATCGCGATCACAGCAACGGCAAACAAGGTGTCGGCAACAAAGGTCATGTTGGCCCAGAAGGCATCTGGCAGGATACCAGCGTTAGCGTTAAACCAGAGGAAGAGTTCCTGATTAGAGCCTTGCGACGTTACACCTGCTGCCAGAACAAGCAGCAGCATGGCGAGGCTGATGAGCAGCGTATCTGTCTTCATTCGGTCGCTTCACTTTCCGGTTGGCCGCCGCTGTGGCGAATGATCATGATCGGGCCTGACTGATATAAAACATCAAAAGGATGTTCAATGCGTTTCACTCTGTCTTCGCGGGCAAAACCTACCTCGCCCGGCTCCAATCGACGGCGCTCAGTCCAGGTATCGAGATAGACGTTGAAACTCGGCATATCAATGGATTGAGTAACCACCGGCTCGCCCAGTTCTTTGGCAAACATTGCGGCGTCCCAAACCGGACGCTGTTGGGTTTCACTGAAGGTCGGGATGAACAGGAACCAAAGCAGAACAGACTGAACGACGCCCGCCATAACCAGACCAAACCATGGGCTGAAACGCTTCCAGAAAATCAGAGCCAGCGCCGCGATCGTTCCCAGGGCCGCCAGAATCACAAAATCAGTATTAAAGTACTCCGCAGCACGCTGCGCAGTGGCGATCTCAATGGGGTTGGTCAGTCGCGCTTCTACTATCGGGATCAGTAAAGGGAAGGCGACCATAAGGCCAAACAGGATCAATGGGAACACGGCAGCCAGCAGGCGACTCTGTAGCCAGTTACGGTAACGAGCCATCAGAATAACCAGCGGTGTTACCCCATAGAGGATGTAGTGCGGCAGCTTAGTACTGGCAAGACTGAATAAGACCAGTACGACCAGGAACCAGATCCACAGGAAGCGGTTCAGATGGTCGCCGCCTGCCAGTGTGGTTTTGATGGATGGCAGTATGCGTAGCAGAAGTCCGCCAAAAGGGGCAAGCACGAACGGCAGTACCATAGGGTAAAACAGAAGCCCGCCGTCGTGTCCTTCCATGGCGTTATTGAAACGGTTGACGTTGTGCTTCATAAAGAAGCCGTCGATAAACTCCTGACCGTGAATCTGATACGCCGCGATATACCATGGAGCTGCGATCAGCAGGAATATGATCCAGCCGGGAATATAAAAAATCGCGCGCAGGAATTCCTGTCGGTAGCCACTACTCAGGTAGAACAGGCCTCCGGCCATAAACGGAATAGCAACCGCCACTGGGCCTTTGGTGAGTGTGCCGAGTGCCATGAGTACATAGATCCCAATCAGCAGGCCGCGAGATGGCGCCTGTGAATAGAGATACATGGCCAGCATGGTGGTGGCCAGGATCATGTTGAGCAGGCCGTCAGCTGTGGCAACGTGGGTAATGGCATTGATACCTGCAGCGGTCGCTGCCATGAGTGCGGCTGCGATGGCGGTTTGCTGGTCTGTTACTTTGCGGGTGAAGGCAAAAATCGCAAGTACCCACAGAATGCCTGCCAGAGCGGATGGCAGTCGGAATACCCAGACATCGGTGCCGAAGGCTGCGACAGAGGCGGCCTGGAGCCAGTAAATCAGAATGGGTTTGTCGAAACGGATGCGATCATTGAGGTAAGTGGTGATGAAATCACCACGCTCGAACATTCCCCGTGTCGCTTCGCTGAATGCGCCTTCGTCGTGGTCAAACAGCAGGAAGCCGTTGAGGTTCATAGTCATCAGGACGATGACAAACCCCAGCAGCCAGAGAGGCAGTGCAGTACGGCTCATAAAGAAATCAACTGGTAGATGAGTTCGTTGTCTCGGAAGCGCCCGTGTCGGATGCCTGCGCTGTTGTGTTGGCTTCAGCCCAGTCGTCTTCACCTGCTGGTACTTCATCGTCTCTGTGGTAGATGACGTACTGTTCGCGTTTCGAAGATTCGAAGTAAGTACGCGAGATCAACTCTGAGAGTACACCGGTTGTCAGGAACTGCAGCGAGGCAATCAGGAAGACCACCGCGATGAGGAATAGTGGTCGACCTCCTATATCTTCGCCCATAGCGAACTTAACAATCGCGAGGTACACCAGCAACAAAGAGCTCACAGAGCCGAGCGCCAGGCCGATAGACCCGAAGAAGTGACCCGGGCGGGCGCGGTAGCGCATAAAGAAATAGACAGACAGCAGATCCAGAATCACCCGGAAAGTACGTGAGATACCGTACTTCGACTCGCCTGCGGTCCGTGCGTTGTGATTAACAACAATTTCACCGATGCGGCTTGGTGGCACAACCGCAGCTACCCAGGCTGGGATAAAACGGTGCATTTCACCGTAGAGGCGCACTTGCTTGATAACAGACGACTTGTAGATTTTCAGAGAGCAGCCGTAATCATTGATACGCACGCCTGTGATCTTGCCGATCAGGCGGTTTGCAATGCGTGATGGAATCTTACGCAGGAACAGGTCGTCCTTGCGGTTTTTACGCCAGCCAGTAAGCAGATCGAGGTCGCGCTCAATCAGGTGGTCGACCATACGTGGAATATCATTCGGATCATTCTGCAGGTCACCATCGAGGGTAGCGATCAGGTCACCGCGGGCTTCATCGATGCCCGCCTGCATGGCTGCGGTCTGGCCGAAGTTACGGCGCAGTTCGATCACACGGACATGGCGGCCGTAGTCGTCGGCTTCGCGTTGCAGGGCCTGAGGCGTGCCGTCAGTCGAGCCGTCGTCGACGACCAGTAGCTCCCACTTACCTTCGTAAGTAGACAGAGCATTATGAACCGCTTCCACCATTGGTTTTACATTTTCTATTTCGTTATACATAGGAATAACGATGGAGAGAGATGGCTTGGCGTTTTTTGCCTCAGTCAAGGGAGATACCACGCTTAGTCTTTAGAAAGTCGTGCGCGATGATACCGGAAACTCGTACCCGGTAAAATAACCGCGTCCCTCAGAATTCCGGGACTTCAGTGCTTAATAACCGAACGCTGAGTTGCAAGGGTTAGTATTCCAGTGAGGATAAATGTACTGCCGAGCACGAACAGGTGCAGGTTTACCGCTGCTGCGAGAGCTGGGCCGCTCTCAATCCCCCAGGGCAGGAGGCCAGCCAGTACGCCAGCTTCGTAGGTGCCGGCGCCTGCTAATCCGTGGATGGGCAATACCGAGCTGAGCTCGCCTGTCGTCGCACCACTCCAGCTGGCACTGAGCGTGAGGCCAGTGAAGGCACTGAGTAGCCAACTGAACACGGCGAGTTTTACCACCCAGTTGATGATGGTCCAGAGCAGGGCGCGGATAAAGGTAAAGGGGTTGTCCGGCAGTGCCGTCATCAGTTCAAGCGCTTTGACCTTCCAGCCCTGGCCTGACTGAAGATGCTTGCGGACAGTCTCCTGTAAAATCAGCGCGAGCAGAGGGGCCGCGAGTACCGCGCCTGCCAGCGCGTAGCGGACTTCTGATCCCCAGGGCATCAGGCTTTGCAGGCTGATAAACGCCAGAGCCAGCAAAACATATAGGTCGAGCAGTCTTAGCCAGAGCAGAGCAGGACCGGAATGACGGTAAGGAACCTGATACTGCTGTTTCATTAATAGCGGGAAGGTTGCCTCACCGCTGCGCATCGGCAGGAGATTATTAAAGAAGTTATGCAGGACGGTGATTCTTAACAGTGGGGCAAACTGTCCTTTCGTGTAACTGCCGAAGAAATCGTAGAAACGCAGCGCACGCAGCAGGTAGCTCACGAGCATCAATGACAGTGCGATGCCCAGTTGGCGTGGTTCAATTGCTTGCCAGCTCTCAGCGATCCTGGCCCAGCCATAGTGTGCCTCTACCAGCCAGACCAGACCAAAGAGTAGGGCCGTACCCAGCCAGAATTTCCACGAAGTCAGCACGAGAAGAAGTGTCCTGTAATGAAGCTGGCGCGTATTCTCTATGTTGAGCACCATCGTGGCAATACCGCTTAAAAACCACGTCTGCTATTCGCACCTGTTGTGGATTGCACCATTCCGCTACAATTTGGCGATCATAGCGCCTGAAGGGTCAGGCTGACTGCTCGTTGTTGGAGAAATTCAGTTGAAAGTTCTGTTGGTAAAAACATCGTCTCTTGGAGATGTCTTTCATACGCTTCCTGCGGTGCAGGATGCGTTCCGGCAGGTGCCCGATATTGAATTTCATTGGGTGGTTGAAGAAGGTTTCAGCGAAGTGCCTGAGTGGCACCCTGCGGTCACGCGCGTTATTCCTGTAGCGTGGCGGCGCTGGCGTAAGTCGTTAAAAGATCCGGCCGTACGCGCAGAGATGAAGGCCTTCTACCGCTCCATCCGCGAGGAAAAATACGATCTGGTACTGGATGCTCAGGGGTTGATCAAAAGTGCTGTGTATACTCGTCTGGCGCGCGGAACTAAAGCTGGCCTTGACCGGGCGAGTCTGAGAGAACCTTTGGCAGCGCTAGCCTATAAACGTCGCATTCGTGTGCCTAAGGGCCAGCACGCGATTCTCCGAACGCGTCAGTTGTTCGCCCGCGCACTGAATTATCGTCTGCCGGAGCAGCTGGCATACGGCATTGATAAGTCACGGTGGGAACGCCCGGATATCGAAGGTGAGTATTGGGTATTTCTGCATGGAACAACATGGGTAACAAAGCTCTGGCCAGAAGTCTACTGGCGTTCGCTGGCTGAGCTTGGTGTAGCTCAGGGAAAGAAAGTGGTTTTGCTCTGGGGCAATGACGAGGAGCGTGAACGGGCTGAACGCATTGTTGATGGGATTGAGGGGGCCCAGGTCCTCCCTCGTATGCCGTTGAACGAAGTCAGTGCCTGGCTTGCTTATGCCGAAGGCGTCGTGGGTGTGGATTCTGGTTTGTCTCATCTGGCTGCGGCAATGGAGACCGGTATGATTGCTATCTTCGGATCAACTGACGCTACCCTGACCGGCGTGCTTGGGCCGCATTGTGAAATCATTAAGAGTGAGCTGAAATGTGCTCCGTGTCGTTCCAAGCAATGCTTGTTGAACGAGCCCGGAGACATCCAGCCGCCATGCTATCGGGAAATTACCCCTGAGCGCGTGAAAGATCAGTTACTGATACAAATAAGCGAGGCCTGAACAGGCCTCGCTTTTGTTCATCAGTTGTCCCTATCTGCCATCAGGCGCTACGCACGTGACGCGCTGACTGCTCCATCGATGAGTTCAGCTCGCGACGACGGAATTCACCCGGCGAGATGCCTGTCCAGGTTTTGAAACGGCGTTGAAATGAACGTGGTTCAGTGAAGCCAAGTCGTAACGCGATGTCGGACACTGACCATTCCTTTGTTGTCAGCCATTCCTGAGAGAGTTCGAGTCGGAGTTCGTCGAGGATCTGCTGATAAGAAGATTCAGCCTCCAGAAGACGTCGCTGCAGAGTTCGTTCAGACATGCCCAGCTGGCTGGCGACGCGTTCCCGGCGAGGGATCGTCCGTTCCATCATATTCTGCAGTGTAGAGCGAACCTGAATCACAACAGGGTCACACTGTTGCAGCTCCTGGTGTTGCTTCTCTGCCTGCTCCTGCAGCGTTTTAAGCAGTGTTGGATCGGGGTGGCGAATCGGCAGGTCCATCAGTGATGCGTCAAACTCCATTACGTTTACTCCTGAATCAAAGATCAGTTCACAGCGGAAGTACTCTTGATAGCGTTCAAGTGTCTCCGCCGGTGGGGCTTTGTGTTCGAAATAGATTCTTATCGGTGCGATATCGTCCCGGCCGGTCACCCAGCGCGCATACTCCACGGTGGTGGCCAAATATTCATCAATCAGATGAGGGCGGACCAGTGTGTCGCGGCAATAGCAGTTCCAGCGCACTGAAACAATGTGCTCACCTTCGGCGAGATCGGTTGTGCCGAGATTGCCAATCAGTGCCTCGTAGCGGGGAACCAGCCGGAAAGCTTCTCCTCCGCTCTGGCAGTTCATGATCAGATAGCCGACAAGACCAAATGCGCCGGGCGCGACGTATCGGGCACTTTTGAAACCAAACTCCGGATCGGCTGCCTTAGTGATCATCCAGCGCATCATGGCTTCGAAATCACATGCCTCTACTCTGGCCAGGCGATTGTCCAGCACTCCGTGATTAACAGAGCATGCGTTGAGTACATCGGTAGGCGCTATACCGTAGTCCTGCGCAGTGCGCAGAAACAAACGAACGAACGCCGACGACACTGTGCCGGGGACATAATTATTATTCTTGTTCATAAGTTCTTCCATGTATCTGGAACATTCTGTGTCAGAACCGCACCTAAGGGTAGATCAGCAGAAACATAGGATGATCGTTATACTGATTTAACGCTTCGTATGCGGCAAGCACATGTGTGTTACAGAATGTTAGTGCTCGGTTATATAGTCTCCGGCCCTTTCATTCCTGAGGTGAGATGGCGCAGAATGCACAAAAAAGGGGGAGGTCTATGTCCATAACTGATTGGAAATCTGGTGGAAGAGAGCAGAGCTGGCGAGCGCTGACGGAGAATACACACTGGGATATTGTTATTGCTGGTGGTGGTGTCACCGGCGCAGGCGTGGCCAGAGAGGCCGCCCGGCGGGGGCTGCGTGTGTTACTCGTTGACCGTCAGGACTTTTCTTGGGGGACCTCCAGCCGCTCTTCCAAAATGGTTCACGGTGGACTTCGTTACATCGCTCAGGGAGATGTCCGGACGACGCTGCATTCGGTTAAAGAGCGCGAGCGTCTGATGCAGGAGGCTCCGGGGCTGGTGGACCTGATGCCTTACATGATGCCGCATTACGAAGGCCGTTTTCCGGGTCGCTTTGCGTTCGGCATGTTGCTGAAGGTTTATGATCTGTTGGCAAGGCGCAAGTATCACACTTTCCATGGGGCCGATGCCGTCCGTGAGCGCTATCCTTTCCTTAATCCGGATGGACTCACCGGTGCATCGGAATTTGCAGACGCCGTCACGGACGATAGCCGCCTGGTGATGCGTATTCTCCACGAGGCCCGGCGTGACGGTGCGGAAGTGCTGAATTATGTCGCCGTTGATCGTACTGAGCAGAATGCAGATAGCGTGACCATTTCGCTACGGGATACAGTGGGCGGCGCCAGTTGCAAGGTCACCGCCTCAGTGCTTGTGAATGCGACGGGGGTCTGGGTCAACGAACTGCGCGAACAGCTGGGCCAGAGTGCCAATGTGCGACCGGCGAGGGGGAGTCACATTGTGATTCCGGCAGAGCGCCTGCCGGTGGATGTTTCCTTTACCATCCTTCATCCTCAGGATCAGCGTCCCATCTTTGTGTATCCATGGGAGGGCCGTACGGTGATCGGCACTACCGATCTCGATCACCCAAAACCCGATAATGGCGAAGTGGGCATTACCCGTCGCGAGATGGACTACCTGCTTGCCCTGGCATCGTTCCAGTTTCCTGAGGCTGCAATTCAGGAGCAGGATGTTATCTCCAGCTGGGCAGGAGTTCGCCCTCTGGTGGCCAGCGGCGCCAAGAACAGTTCAAAAGAGAGTCGTGACCATACCGTCTGGAAAGATGGGCGTGTGGTGTCCGTTAGTGGGGGTAAGCTGACGACTTTCCGCTTGATTGCGCTTGATGTTCTTAAAGAGGCTCGCGAAGAGCTGCCAGGGTACGAAGTCGATAAGAAAGCGCCGGTTTTCAGTATTACCGATCCAGGCATTGCTTCTCTCGCAAGCGAACAGATGGCGCATCGGCTGGCTGGGTTCTATGGCCGCGATGCGGCTGAGATCATTGGCGCTGCGAAAGCACACGGTGGCGCGGAGGATCTGGAGCCTATCCCAGGGACTCATACTTGCTGGGCCGAGCTTCGCTGGCAGGCCGCGAGTGAGGCCGTTGTGCATCTGGATGATCTGCTGCTCAGGCGCAGCCGTCTTGGACTCTTGCTCAAAAATGGAGGGCTTGATCTGTTGCCTGATCTGAAAGAAAGGCTGCAGCCAATCCTTGGCTGGTCTGATGAACATTGGGCCGCCGAAGTCGAGCGCTATCGTCGCCTGTGGTCGCAATTCTATTCGTTGCCATCCGCACAGTCTGAGCAGGCTGCAAAGACTTCAGAGGCCGAGATCGCCTGATTGCTGTGACACCGTAAGGATTGCTTGCTCAATGCTTGCTTCCAGCTCGCTGGGCGTGACTTCAAGTGACGCCCAGTCGATCGTGTCGGCGGCTCCTTTTTCCCACTGCATCAATGCTTTCAGATGTTGACCGTATACCCCCGCGTTTTCGGTAATTGCCTGGGTGAGCTCTTTTGGCAGATTTACGCGGGCGCAGACTTCATCGATGGGCATATCCAGCATGGCATCAAGAAGGGAAAAGAGCCCCAGAGTGAACGCGGTATCCGGCTCCATTGTGTCTGTTCCGGCTGACAGGCTCTGCATCAGGTAACCACGAAACAGGGCCTGTTGTTGAAGCACTGCCGGTTTGTCGGAGAGCTTGCCCAGGGCGAGTAGATTCGCCCAATTACGTATTCGGCTGAGCCCGAGTGCGGTTGCTGCTCTCTGTAGAGTGGTGATGGGGGCTCCGTGATTCACTTGCGGTGAGTTCGCCATTTGCAGCAACCGATAGCTTAACTGAGGGTCGCGGCGCACGGTGTCGACGATATCGTCGAAATCGGCTTCTTCCTGATTTAATGCGCCTAGCAACTGCATGACCGCAAGGTGAGAGTCAGGTGTTCGTCGCCCGAACAGAATCACAGGCTTTGAGAAAAAATAGCCTTGAAATAAGTCGTAACCTGCAGCCTTGCAGTGCTCGAATTCTTCGTGGGTTTCTACCTTTTCCGCCAGCCAGAGTAAGCCTTCACGGTGAAACTTTTTGCGAACCGCTCCAGCATTATCAGGAGAGCCAAGCGCGGGGAGGTCAACCTTGACGATATCTGCGTACTTGAGCCAGGTAGCCTGTGCCTCATCACCTGTGAAATCGTCGACAGCGATACGGAAGCCCTGCTGCTTAAGCCGGGTAACCGCGTTGATGTTCTTATCTGTCGCCGGGATATGTTCCAGCAATTCAATGACCATCTCGTCGGGCGATAGCGGTAGATCAATGCTGAGAAAGTCTGCCGTGAAATTAACAAACGCAGGGCGGCCGCCGGTCACCAGTGCCATGCCAATTTCGTGGAGCGCGCCAATGACAACTTCGGTAGTGGCACTGTTACCGTGTGCATCCTGCCAGGCTTCTGATGCGTCAGGGATGGGGCGACATAGCAATTCGTAGGCATATATCGCTTTGTTGCTGTCCAGAATGGGCTGTCGTGCCAGTAATGGGCGGTCTTGCATATGTGATCCTGACTGTCTGGTTGAGTTTTTTCGAAATCTGTCGCACCGGAGCGTACGTTTGTCCGGCAATTAAAATGAGTGTAGCTGGTATTTTGTTCTGCGTTTTGGTGATGCTTGACTACACTTTTCTGAGTAACGATGTCCGGAGTAGATTATGAGCAACGTACTCAGCAGTGTTGACGCCCGAACCCAGCTCGTTGGGCAGAACAGGCTGGAACTACTGCTGTTCCATTTGGGTGGCCAGCAATACTTTGCAATCAATGTGTTTAAGGTGCAGGAGGTTATGCGCCTGCCTGAACTAACCAAGATTCCGGACAGTCACCCCTGTATCCGCGGCGTCTGTCATGTCAGGGGGCAAACCGTGCCTGTTGTTGACCTCAGGGCGGCCGTGAAGATGGGCCCGATGATAGGGGATACCAGCAACTGCAATATCATCGTCACTGAGTACAACATGACGATTCAGGCGTTTCTCGTTGGTGGTGTGGATCGTATTGTGAATATGAACTGGAATGAAATTCTGCCGCCTCCGGGTGGTGCGGGTCGGCAACACTACCTGACGGCGATTACCCGGATTGACGAGCGCATCGTTGAGATTATCGACGTAGAAAAGGTCCTGGCTGAGATCAGTCCTTATGAGCTTGAGCTCACAGAGGATGCCTATGATCGTGAGTTGCTTGAACAGGTGCACGGCAAAGATATTCTGATTGTCGATGATTCTAACGTCGCGTTGGAGCAGATGAAAAACGTGATCGCGCCGATGGGGCTGAATATTGTTCAGGCGCGTAACGGCCTGGAAGCGTATCAGACTCTGATGCACTGGAAACAGGAGGGGAGGGATATCCGCGACCGGCTGCTGATGATCATTACAGACGCTGAGATGCCGGAAATGGATGGTTATATGTTGACTACCGAAATCCGGCAAGACCCTGAGTTGAAAGATACCTTTGTGATACTGCATACGTCACTGTCGGGCAACTTCAACAAAGCCATGGTTGAGAAGGTTGGTTGCGATGGATTCCTGTCGAAATTCAAACCGCACAGTCTGGCTGAGGAAGTGCAGAAACTGATCCGTATGAAAGTCGAGCAATCCGCGGCAGGCTGACGGCATATACCCCGCCTGATCTGATGTATAAACTAGGGGGCTCTCTGAGGAGCTCTTATGAAAATATCCCGCCTGTTTATCTATCCGGTTAAGTCCTGCTCTGGTATCGAAGTGGAGTCATTAAGTTTCGATCAGAATGGACCGGTCGGCGATCGCAGATTCGTCATTGCCTCACCCAGCGGTGACTTTATTACTCAGAGAGAAGTGCCAGCGATGGCGTACATTCAACCTAGGTTTGAGGCGGATAAACTCGTACTTGGATACCCGGAACGAGGGGAGATGCAGGTATCAACGACGTCGTCAGCGGAGCCACAACGTGTCCGTATCTGGAGTGATGAAGTGACTGGCGTTAATTGTGGCGATGACGTCGCAGTCTGGTTGTCGGACATTCTGGAGCAGCCTGCGCGTTTGTTTATGCTTCCGGACAATAACCCCCGTAGGGCGGATAACAAATACGCCCCGGACGATACGGCAGTAGGTTACGCGGATGGATTTCCGCTCCTTGTGGTTACTCAGGAAAGCCTTGATGCGTTGACTGAGGCAGCACAGGTACCTGTCGATGTGCGTCGTTTCAGGCCTAATATTGTCATTGAAGGCGCTGATATCGCATTTGCAGAGCGTGATTGGACGAGGTTAACGACGAATCTGGGCGAGGTTCTGCCATTGGTGAAGCCTTGTGAGCGTTGTGTTATTCCAACACGTGATCCCGACACGCTTGAGCGCAGCCCTGAAGTCATGAGTGCACTAAAAGAATGGTGCCGGATTGAGGGCCGGATAATATTCGGTCAGAACGCAATATTCACCGGGAAGCGCCTCGGGGTAGGTGAGGCGCTTTACGCGGAATCAGAATAATTCGATGTCGTCATCAGTACCGAAGGAGTCGTCCATCGGTTTGTTAAAATGGTGGTGGTAGATTTCGAGCGCTTCAGCGATTGAACGTCCCGCAAGGATGTGCTCGAACATAATACGTTCGGCTTCCATGGTGTAGTTCGCTTTAATCTCGCTCTGTAGCTGAACCCATTCTTTTTCAATATACCGGCCCTTGGGATCACTGATCAGGTGGCCCATCTTCTCGAGACTCTCACCTACGTGTTCCATGCGCTGGGACAAGCGATCGTAAAACTGAAAAGCGACAACGGCTTTGCCTACTTCTGCGTGGATGATTTCAGCGGCGTTTTTAATTTCTTGAGGAGCGTTCGGGTCTACCTTTGCAAAGTGGTCGAGTAGCAGACGCGACTTGCTGGCGATTGAGGTAAAGCTGTGCGTCAGAGTATCTACCGAATCATTACCTTCTTTCATTGAGGTATCGATCTGCGCGACGGCCAGTGCCAGCAAGGTCAGGGTTTCGCCTATCTGGCTCCAGTTCAGCTGATCGTCCGGGACGGAGCGGCTGAGAGAATGTCGTTCAAGTTGCGCCATGGAGTTCGCATCCGGAAAAGGTTTGAACTTAGCTTAGTACAAGTACGCACCGGAGCCAGTCATAACAGTGTAAGTCATGCAATAGTCAGGTTCTGTGTCCTTCTGGCTCTTGCTTTTATTCGCGCTTCTGTAGTCGTAAAAGCAGGGATGACGTGTCTTTATGGCCGTTGCCATCCGATTCGAGTTGTTGGTAATAGCTATCCACAATCTCGGTGATGGGCAGAGAAACGCCTTCAGCTCTGGCTTCGTGGAGGCAGATTTGCAGGTCCTTGTGCATTAGCGAGACAGCAAATCCGTGGTCGTAGTCGCCGTCTATCATGGTTTGGTGGCGGTTGATCAGTTGCCAGCTACTGGCGGCGCCTTGCCCGACAAGCTCCATGACCTTCTTTGGATCAAGGCCGCTTTCCTGAGCGAAGTGGATCCCTTCGGCCAGAGACTGAATCAGTCCGGCGACACAGATCTGATTGACCATCTTGGTCTTCTGGCCACAGCCCGGATCGCCCATGTGCGCAATGGCTTTGGTGTATGGTGCTGTGAGATCTACCAGTCGCTCGTAGGCGTTGGAATCACATCCCGCCATAAGTGATAACTGACCATTCTGAGCACCTTGCTGACCGCCTGATACGGGAACATCACAGAAATATACGCCATTCTCTGAGGCTTCGGCGGCCATCCGTTCGGCCAGGCCTGCACTCGTGGTGCTGTGATCGACGATCAGTGCACCCGGCTTGAGTTGATTTATTATACCGTTATCTATCAGCCACTCTTCGACGTCTTCATCCCGGCTCACGCAGAGTATGACAGCGTCCGTCTGCACGGGGAGGGTAGAGGGCGTTGCTAATGCCTGCCCCTGGTTGCTGGCGAGCCACTGGGCAACCTTGGCAGGGCTGCGGTTTGCTACGGTCAGGGAGTGGCCTGCGCTGGCGAGGTGCGCAGCCATGGGGGCGCCCATATTGCCAAGGCCGATAAAGAGAATATTCACGGGGTATCCTTATGTGCAGTTTTTCGAGGCGAAAAAAAAAGCCGCTGGTCAGCGGCTTTTCTTATCCCTGGCGTTAGCCTGGGTAGTCACGCTTAGCGTAACCAGTGTACAGCTGACGCGGGCGACCGATACGGTAGTTGCCGCTGATCATTTCGTTCCAGTGTGCAATCCAGCCCGGAGTACGGCCAGTTGCAAAGATCACAGTGAACATCTCAGTCGGGATGCCGATGGCTTTCAGGATGATACCCGAGTAGAAGTCAACGTTAGGATACAGACCACGTTTAATGAAGTACTCGTCTTCAGTCGCAATCTTCTCCAGCTTCATCGCGATCTTCAGCAGTGGATCATCTTCCATACCGAGCTCAGCCAGAACTTCGTCACAGGTCTGCTTCATGACTTTAGCGCGTGGGTCGAAGTTCTTGTAAACGCGGTGACCGAAGCCCATCAGACGGAATGGATCTTCTTTGTCTTTCGCTTTTGCAACGAACTTGTCGATGTTTGACTCGTCGCCGATCTCATTCAGCATGTTCAGAACGGCTTCGTTTGCACCACCGTGGGCGGGGCCCCAGAGTGCAGCGATACCAGACGCAATACATGCGAACGGGTTGGCGCCAGTAGAGCCAGCCAGGCGTACGGTTGAGGTCGATGCATTCTGTTCGTGGTCAGCGTGCAACAGGAAGATACGGTCCATTGCTTTTGCCAGAACCGGACTTACTTTCTTCTCTTCACATGGCGTGTTGAACATCATGTGCAGGAAGTTTTCTGCGTAGCTCAGGTCGTTGCGCGGGTACATGAACGGCTGGCCGATACTGTACTTGTAAACCATTGCAGCGAGTGTCGGCATTTTCGCGATCAGACGGTGTGCAGATACCATGCGGGAATGCTCGTCATGGATATCCAGTGAGTCGTGATAGAACGCAGAGAGTGCACCAACAACACCACACATAACAGCCATCGGGTGAGCATCACGTCGGAAGCCGTTGAAGAAATGGCTCAGCTGCTCATGAACCATAGTGTGGTTCTTAATGGTGCTGACGAATGTTTCTTTTTGCTCTGCATCAGGCAGCTCGCCGTGCAGCAGCAGGTAGCAGGTTTCCAGGTAGTCTGACTTCTCAGCCAGTTGATCAATTGGGTAACCGCGGTGAAGCAGTACGCCAGCTGCGCCGTCGATGTATGTAATCGCAGATTCGGTTGCTGCGGTTGATACAAAGCCAGGGTCGTATGTAAACAGGCCTTTGCCAGTCAGACTGCGAACGTCGACGACATCAGGTCCTACGGTGCCTTCGTATACCGGCAGTTCTAATGTTTCTTCTACGCCATCGACTTTCAGTGTTGCTTTCTTGTCAGCCATGAAATGAGGCCTCCTGCTATCTGATTAATACCCCAGAGAACATTGTAAGTTCTCCAACTCTCCCGGTCGCTGTGCTTTTTACAGCTGCGAAATTCAGCCTGGTCAGCCAGAATTTCAGCACAGGAGAGAACACTTTTTAAGGTGTTACCCCCAAACAAAGGGGCACAACTATAGATTGTGGAGCTGGTTTGTCAATTGTCGCCAGGGCAATGATAAGTTTCTGGTTCGAGTCAAGTATAGATGGTTCAGATTGTTAACCCGGAGCCTGCGACTAATGTCTGACGTTGGAGCCGGGATTTGCTGGTGCTGCGGTTACTGCTCGCATCATCAGGGATACCTCAACCAGTCAACAGTGTAGATATACGGGGTGAAATTGCCGAATGCTCTGTCATAAGGCTGTCATGCCATTTGTAAAACACGGTTACGCTGCTTATAATTTGTCGCGGCGACAAACTTGTGCAAGACTTGTACAGGGGGATCGTCAACCTTCGTGAGCCTGTGCCCGGGGCCAGTCTGAGTGATTTCGGACAGGAGTTTCGGGCCCATATAAGAGTGTAATAGAGCCGTGAATAGCAATAGACCTAAAAATCTGGATCTGACTACTATTGAGCTCCCACTTCCTGCCAAGGCGTCCATCCTGCACCGTATCTCTGGCTTTGCTCTGTTTTTTGCAGTGGCCTTCATGCTCCGTGCACTTGGAGCTTCGCTGGAGTCTGAGCAATCTTTCAATGAGCTGAAAGAAGTAATGAATGGTGGCCTGGCCAAGTTCATCACCTGGGGCATTCTGTCTGCTTTGGGTTATCACTTTGTGGCGGGTGTAAAACACCTGTTGATGGACATGGGAATTGGTGAAACCAAAGAAAGCGGTCGTACCGGCGCAATCATTACTTTGATTGCCGGTGTCGTAGTGATCGTTCTGGCGGGAGTCTGGGTATGGTAAACAGTGTTACAAACTTTGGCCGTAGTGGCCTTTACGATTGGGTGATTCAGCGTCTGTCAGCTGTCATTCTTGCTATTTACACTCTGTTCCTGTTTGGATTCGTAGTCGCTACTCCGGACCTGACTTTTGCTGAGTGGCACGGTCTTTTTTCTCAGGTGTGGATGAAAGTATTCAGCCTGGCAGCACTGATCTCTATCTGTGCTCACGCCTGGGTTGGTATGTGGACAATTTCCACTGACTACATCACCGGGTCGACGTCTCTTCGTTTTATTTTCCAGCTGGTAATGGCAGGTTTCCTGTTCACGTACCTGGTCTGGGGCATCGATATTCTCTGGAGCGTGTAAGTCATGAGCAGCAAAATCAGAACTATGTCGTTTGACGCCATCGTAATCGGTGGTGGTGGTGCGGGCATGCGCGCTGCACTGCAGCTGACTGAGTCAGGCATCAAAACCGCGTGTGTTACTAAAGTATTCCCAACCCGTTCGCACACTGTATCTGCCCAGGGCGGTATTACTTGTGCGATCGCGTCTGCTGATCCAAACGATGATTGGCGTTGGCACATGTACGATACCGTTAAAGGTTCCGACTACATCGGTGACCAGGACGCTATCGAATACATGTGTTCCGTAGGCCCTCAGGCGGTATTCGAGCTTGAGCACATGGGTCTGCCTTTCTCCCGTACTGAAGAAGGCCGTATTTATCAGCGCCCATTCGGTGGTCAGTCGAAAGGTCCTAACGATCCTACTCAGGCAGCCCGTACCTGTGCAGCTGCTGACCGTACAGGTCACGCGCTTCTGCACGCCCTGTACCAAGGCAACCTGAAAGGCGGTACTACCTTCCTGAATGAATGGTATGCCGTTGATCTGGTTAAAAATGCTAACGGTCAGGTAGCGGGCGTTATCGCTATCGATATCGAATCTGGCGAAACTGTTTACATCAAAGCTAAGGCAACTGTACTGGCGACTGGTGGTGCGGGTCGTATCTATCAGTCCACGACTAACGCTCTGATCAACACTGGTGACGGTGTTGGTATGGCGGTTCGTGCTGGCGTTCCTATGCAAGACATGGAAATGTGGCAGTTCCACCCAACAGGTATTGCGGGTGCTGGTACTCTGGTGACTGAAGGTTGTCGTGGTGAAGGTGGTTACCTCATCAATAAAGACGGCGAGCGTTTCATGGAACGTTATGCACCTAACGCGAAAGACCTTGCAGGTCGTGACGTTGTTGCACGCTCCATGGTTATGGAAATTCTTGAAGGTCGCGGTTGTGGTGAAGATGGCGACCACGTGTTCCTGAAACTGGATCACCTGGGCGAAGAAACCCTGAACGCTAAGCTTCCGGGTATTCTTGAGCTGTCTCGCACATTTGCGCACGCTGACCCTGTTAAAGAACCAATCCCTGTTGTTCCAACCTGTCACTATATGATGGGTGGTGTTCCGACAAACATCGGTGGTCAGGCACTGACCGTTGATGCGGACGGTAACGACGTGGTAGTAGAAGGTCTCTACGCTGCTGGCGAGATCGCTTGTGTATCTGTACACGGTGCGAACCGCCTTGGTGGTAACTCACTTCTTGACCTGGTTGTATTTGGTCGTGCGGTGGGTCTGCAGGTTGAGCAGAACTTTAAAGATGGTTTCGACTTTGTTGATCCAACAGAAGAAGACATTGAGCGTGCAATGGCTCGCCTGAATCGTCTGAATACTCAGACTTCTGGTGACAGCGTTGCTGCTGTTCGTGCTGATCTTCAGAAAACCATGCAGCTGTACTTCGGGGTATTCCGCGAAGGTCCAAGCATGGAGAAAGGTCTGGAGATGCTCAAAGAAATCGGTGAGCGTGTTAAGAACACGGTTCTCGACGACAAGAGCAATGCATTCAATACCGCGCGTATTGAAGCTCTGGAACTGGATAACCTTTACGAAACTGCGTATGCAACCGCGGTTGCTGCGATTGAGCGTAAAGAGTCACGTGGTGCCCACGCCCGTAACGACTTCACCGAGCGTGATGACGAAAACTGGCTGTGTCACTCACTGTACTTCCCGGAAACCAAGACGATCGGCAAGCGTGCGGTGAACTTCGCGCCTAAGACCGTTGAGGCCTTCCCACCTAAAGTCCGTACCTATTAAGAGGGGAGTGTTGATATGTTAGTTAGTGTTTATCGTTACAACCCTGAGAAGGATGAAGCCCCATACATGCAGGATTACGAAATTACCATTCCTGGTGGTAAAGACGTAATGGTGCTGGATGTGCTGCACCTGGTTAAGGAACAGGACGTTTCTGTTGCTTACCGCCGCTCATGCCGTGAAGGTGTGTGTGGTTCTGATGGTATGAACATCAATGGTAAGAATGGTCTGGCGTGTATTACTCCGATTTCTGAAGCGACCAAAGGCAAAATGGACAAGTTGGTTCTGCGCCCGCTGCCAGGCATGCCTGTAATCCGCGACCTGGTTATCGACATGTCGCTGTTCTATCAGCAGTATGAGAAGATCAAGCCGTACCTGCATAACGATACTCCGGCGCCAGCTATCGAGCGTCTGCAGTCGCCAGAAGAGCGTGCGAAGCTCGATGGTCTGTATGAGTGTATCCTGTGTGCATGTTGTTCAACGTCTTGTCCCTCATTCTGGTGGAACCCAGACAAGTTCGTTGGCCCGGCAGGTCTTCTTCAGGCTTATCGTTTCCTGGCAGACAGCCGCGATACGTCAACTGAAGAGCGATTGGCAGGTTTGAGCGATCCGTTCTCTGTATTCCGTTGCCGCGGAATCATGAACTGTGTCAATGTGTGCCCGAAGGGTCTGAACCCAACACGCGCCATTGGACACATCCGTAACATGCTGCTGTCACAGCAGGTGTAACGGTACCACTTCCGACCGGTGGTATGAGACGTAAGTCGGGTTGGACATACAACCCGCTTACGTCGACAATTTTATTCGCAATGGAACCCAAAAAGTCCCATTGTTGACTAAGCTAGTTTACAGTTGAGGGAACCGGGCATCCCGGTGCTACCTCAGAGGCCTTGCGATCTATCCGATCGACCCTCTACTTCGCCTTGTGCTAGAGTCGGTGCATGCATCTCTGTGGTGGCATTCCCTTGTTCAGAAATTGACACAGGGTGGTCATACATGCACGAACTGACAATGGAGCAACTATGGAGCACTTCGCAGCTAGCGGGTGGTAATGTTGCTTACATCGAGGAGTTGTTCGAAACCTATCTCCGCGATCCAAACGAAGTGCCCGAAGAGTGGCGCAACTATTTCGACAAACTCCCTCGCGTTGACGAAAACAGCACCGTCGACACCCCGCATAAGCCCATCCGGGATCAATTTCTACTCATTTCAAAGAATCAGCGTCGCGCTAAGCCTATGATGTCCGCGCCAGTGAGCAGCGAACACGAGCGCAAGCAGATGAAAGTACTGCAGCTGATCAATGCGTATCGCGGCCGTGGTCACCAGCACGCTAAGCTTGATCCTCTGGCGTTGATGACTCGCGAGACTGTTCCTGATCTTGATCTGCATTTTCATGGCCTGACCCGCTCTGACCTCGATACAGTGTTCCAGACTGGAAACCTGTTTGTCGGTCAGGATCAGGCGACACTGAAAGAAATCATTGATGCGTTAGAAACCACTTATTGCGGAACGGTGGGTGCTGAATACATGCACATCGTCAATACCGCAGAGCAGCGCTGGTTCCAGCAACGTCTTGAAAGCGTCCGCTCTCACCCGAAATACGGTGAAGAAATCAAAATGCACCTGCTGGAGCGTCTGACGGCTGCAGAAGGCCTGGAAAAATACCTGGGCTCTCGTTATCCGGGTGTTAAGCGTTTCGGCCTGGAAGGTGGTGAGTCTCTTATCCCGTTAATGGATGAGCTGATTCAGCGCAGCGGTACGTACGGTGCAAAAGAGATCGTGATCGGTATGGCCCACCGTGGCCGACTGAATACCCTGATTAATACACTGGGTAAGAAAACCTCAGATCTTTTCGATGAGTTTGATGGTAAAGCAGAATACGAATCTCACGGCGACGTGAAGTATCACCAGGGCTTCTCCTCGAACGTGATGACACCGGGCGGTGAAGTTCACCTGGCGCTGGCATTCAACCCATCTCACCTTGAGATTGTTTCTCCAGTGGTTGAGGGTTCGGTGCGTGCGCGTCAGGATCGTCGTAGTGATCCTGTGGGTGAAAAGGTTGTTCCTGTCAGTATTCACGGTGACTCAGCATTCGCGGGGCAGGGTGTTGTTATGGAGACATTCCAGATGTCTCAGACACGCGCTTACAAAACCGGCGGTACTGTTCACATCGTCATTAACAACCAGGTCGGTTTTACGACTTCTAAGCGTGAAGATACCCGCTCAACGGAATACTGCACTGACGTTGCAAAAATGGTTGAGGCGCCGATTTTGCACGTGAATGGCGATGACCCTGAAGCGGTGCTTTTTGTTACTCAGCTGGCCGTTGATTATCGTAACGAGTTCCGTAAAGACGTGGTGATTGACCTTGTTTGCTATCGCCGTCGCGGACACAACGAAGCCGACGAGCCATCCGGTACTCAGCCGCTGATGTACTCGAAAATTAAGAGCCACCCGACAACCCGTACACTTTACGCGAAGCGTCTGGTTGAAGAGGGCGTCCTGACTGAAGACACCAGTAAGCAGCTCGAAGAAGAGTATCGACTGGCTCTGGATAATGGTCTTCACGTGGTTAAGTCCTTGGTTAAGGAGCCGAACAAAGAATTGTTCGTCGACTGGAGTCCGTACCTCGGCCATGAGTGGACGACCAAAGGCGATACTAAGTTTGATATGAAGCAGCTGCAGGAACTCGCGCATCAGCTTCAGGAACCGCCAGAAGGCTTTGCAGTTCAGCGTCAGGTCGGCAAGATTCTTGAGGACCGTCGTAAGATGGCTGCAGGCGCTCTGCCAATCAACTGGGGTTTCGCAGAAACCATGGCGTACGCCACTCTGATTAAACAGGGCTACGGAATCCGCCTTACGGGGCAGGACGTAGGTCGCGGTACGTTCTCTCACCGTCACGCCGTGCTGCATAACCAGAAAGATGCGAGCACTCATGTGCCGCTTCAGCATATCGAAGAAGGTCAGCCGAAGTTTGATATCTACGACTCGCTTCTCTCTGAAGAAGCCGTACTGGCATTTGAATACGGCTATGCAACCACGACACCAGGGACTCTGGTTATCTGGGAAGCGCAGTTTGGTGACTTTGCCAACGGTGCCCAGGTGGTATTCGACCAGTTTATTTCGTCAGGTGAACACAAGTGGGGCCGTCTGTGTGGT